>Ga0272441_10003516_pt1 | contig 29662 bp, 21 predicted proteins | sample SSMProp6N_FD_193582 | JGI IMG/M metagenome (GOLD analysis project Ga0272441, IMG submission 193582) | Marine sediment archaeal communities from Little Sippewissett salt marsh, Falmouth, MA, United States - SSM-Prop-6N | ecosystem: Environmental > Aquatic > Marine > Wetlands > Sediment ... | reverse complement strand
AGGGATCTGCGTATAAAACCACCGCCGATTCATATCAATTTTATCATGTCCGGTGATGTACCTCCGAACCCCACGGGGAAAATGAAATTGGTCAGAGAAGAGGTGTAACCCTTTATTCATTCAGGGATCTGTGTGCTTACGGAGATGCGTCCGGTATCCGAAGAATATCGCAGAAACACAGCGGGATGCCTGTACGGAAGAATTTTCGATTCTTCTCCAATTTGATTGACGAAAGGGAACCGGGGATTTCAGGGGGCAGGGATTCAAGGGTTCCTTTTCTAAAGACTTTATGAGCGCGTTTCACATGCTTTCGATTTCCGCTATATCTTTTTTATAGTTTTTCATCATTTCACTTGAATCCCTGGTCCGGACCGTTCACCATAAAGGTAACTTACGATCTAAATTCAAAGATTCCTTCTGTTCACCTGTTCAACAAGTGCTTCAGTCTCTCCCAGGTGGGCCCGGAATCCTTGATTCCTTATAGTCTCTATAATCATACCTCCTGAATGCGATACTTTGCCATACTTAATCGCAACTAATCGGAAGATGATCCTAATTATCAGACTTCTTTTTTTACCAGTTTTATCTTACCCATTGTGTGAATGTCACGCTCCAGTCGGCTTATAAATTCGACATGTACAGGGGGACACCTAACTCCGTATGCGGCGAATTCTCTTTCCATCTCAGTCCTCAGGGCGTGGGTGATTGTGTCCCGCCGGGCGTCTCGGGGCACGACGATTCGGAAATGGAGACCGTCTGCCTTGTGAATAATCTGATATTCCGCGATATCATGGAGCGTTGCCATCGGACCGTGAAAAAAATACGGAGGAACCGCTTTTACGCCACCTTGAGTGCCCTCGAGATAAATAATATCGTCATTTCTGCCTTCCATTGAGACGATGCGTCTGAAAGGGCGGCCGCAGGGGCATGCCGTGCTCGAAACCGTCATCATGTCAGATATTTCATAGCGGATTATCGGCTGGGTGTACTGATATAAATTGGTGAAGAGGATTTTGTGTCCGGGCGCATGGTCCGGAACCGGTCTGTTGTGTTCATCGACAACTTCCACCAGACAGAGATCCTCGAACAGATGAATGCCGCGGTGGTATGCGCATTCGATACCCAACAGGCCTTCGGTTGTGCTGTAGGAATTGAAGGGGGATACATTCCAGGTTTTCCGGATTTGTGATCTCGTGTGTTCGGTCAATGATTCGGCGCTCGTGACGATATACGTCGGGGTAATGCAGAGACGACCCTGTCGCTGGGCTGCGGCCAGAAGACATGCGATGGTTGCATAGGCGTGAATAAGGTCGGGTTGAAATTCATTTAATGCCGTCACGAGATCTTCGATACGTTGCGTCGCTTCGAGGCGTCGATACTCATGTGTACCGAAATCCATACTGATCGCCCGGCGATAACTCAGGTGCAGAGGGCTATTGGCCCCGATTGACGCAATTCTCATGCGCCTTGATGCCGGGATTCCCATCATTGCGATGCCCCTGTTCACACCGGCAATAAGCGTAGCCCACGCCGTACGATCGAAGACAAAGAGGCCCTTCACGCCGGTACTGCCCGATGTCGTGAGGATACGGTATTCATCAAGATAGTAATCATCATCGGTAAGCGCTTCGATGTATTTATACAGGTTGGCAAGCTTCAGACGTGGATCCGTCACGATCCCGTCAAAATGCTCCATTACGGTCTGTTTGGTAATTACAGGTAGTGCCTCAAGGCAAATCGACCGGCTGGTGTCGAGTGATCGATAGAGTTGTCTGTAGAAAGGTGCATGACGTATGGCATATCTGACCAGGGCATTCAGCCGATGAGCCTGATACCGGCACAATTGCGCTCGGGGCATGGCTTCCCGCGCACGGAAGCCCGCTGAGAGCGAAAGGGCCCGTGCGGCATCCCCATGCCGCTTATGTTCATACCCGCTTTTCAAGCTTACCTCGCGGATCTCTTAGAGAGACCGGATACCTTTTTAAATTTTATCAAATATTTCATTAAGATGAAAGAAAGACCGGCAGATAGCGTGCCTGAATATTTCTCGAACGGCACAGAACAATGGCTTCATAAAAGTCAATTCCGGAATGGTATTGTAGCTCCCGTTAAAAAACCGCCCGTTTTTTACATCTTGAAATATTCCGGGTATTATAGTAATAAAATTTGACGTTAGTTGTTAAAAGGGGGCTTACAGGCACGCACATCCTGCAGTACGGATATGGGTACTGCACGTTACTTACTATCACCCTTCTAGATCAAAAAATCGAAATGTGGTCTCTATTTCCCTAAGGAATAGTTTATGAAGAGTTATGTTCGCGCTCACCATGCGGGATAAAATGTAATTCATGCTTTCGCTGATCTATGCTCGGAAACTTCAGCGAGACTCAGCAGGATTCGTAATCATTGCGATGAAAGGAGAGACCGATGAAAAAGACGCCTCTGTATAATCGACACGTCGACTTGGGGGCCAGGATGATAGATTTTCATGGCTGGATGATGCCCGTTCAGTATTCCAGCGTGATTGAAGAACATCGTGCGACGAGAGAACGAGCCGGTCTTTTTGACATTTGTCATATGGGCGAAATCGATATAAAAGGACCTTCCGCATTCGATTTTCTGCAGCTGGTGATGTCTCGAAACCTTGAAGGTCAAAAGATCGGTCAGATGAAACTGAGTGTCATGACCACTGAAGAAGGTGGCATCATTGATGATCTTACCATCTATTTACTGGCCGAAGGGCATTACCGTGTGGTGACCAACTCGGCCACGGTGAGCAAGGATTACCAGTGGATGCAGAAACTAAAAGCAGAAAAAGGTTTTTCAGACCTTGAGATACTCGATGTGTCCGATCAGATTGGCAAAGTTGATCTCCAGGGACCACTGGCGGACACGGTGCTGCAGAAACTGGTACAAGATGATCTGTCGCAGGTGCCTTTCTATTACTTCATCCCATCGAAAATCGGGGATTTACCGGCCATCATATCGCGAAGCGGCTACACCGGTGAAAGCGGATTTGAAATTTATGCCCCAACCGCACATATCCAGGATGTATGGGATATGCTGTTGGAGGAGGGGAGCAATAACGGAGTGTTGCCGGCAGGATTGGGTGCGCGAGATACATTGCGCCTTGAAAGCGGGTATATGCTTTATGGCAACGATATGGACGAATCCATCACGCCGTTCGAAGTGGTGTATGGATGGATAACAAATCTCGAAAAGAATTTCATTGGGTGTGAAGTACTTAAAAAGCAGAAAGAGCAAGGTGTCGCACGGAAACTTGTCGGATTCGAGATGGACGGCAGGGGTATCGCCCGCCACGGGTATAAGGTACTGTACAAAGGACGTGAGGTGGGCGTGGTGACGTCCGGCACATTCGCGCCGACGGTGGGGAAGGCTATTGGAATGGCATTTGTGCCTGCCACCCTGAAGAAACCCGGCACTCTGATTGAAATACAGATTCGCGATAACCCCGTGACGGCGCGGGTCGTTAAACTGCCGTTCTACCGGCGACATACATGAGGAGACGGATCTTCATGCGGGACCCATCGGGCGGTGAGTTGAGCACCTGGAGCGGACATCCCGCAATGTGCGGACCATCTATCAAATGAGGAGGAGAATGCTATGGCCAAACCAAACCCAGACGACAGATTTTACTCGGAAGAGCATGAGTGGGCACTGGACAACGGTAACGGAACAGTCACGGTGGGTATTACCGATCATGCCCAGGAACTGCTTACGGATATTGTGTTTGTTGAACTGCCTGAAATCGGGAAAAAAGTTGCACAAGGGGCAGCGATGGCAGTTGTAGAATCTGTCAAATCGGTTTCGGATGTCTATTCGCCGGTGAGTGGAGAAGTTGTGGCGGTGAATGGTATCCTGGAAGATCAGCCCGAGCTTGTCAACCAGGATGCCTTTGGGGACGGGTGGATCGCCCAGGTGCAAATGGACGATCCCTCGGAACTGACGAATCTCATGAATGCGTCCGCATATACGGTCTTTGTTGCCGAGGAGGACGACTAGGGCTTTTCCTATTAACCGGAAAGGGATACGATATGGATTATCTGCCTCATACCGCCGACGACATTTCACAGATGATGCAGACCATCGGCGCGAATTCACTCAATGAACTGTTTGATGATATTGCCGAGCGGTACCGTCTGAAAGGGCCGCTTGCGTTGCCGCCGTCACTCCCGGAGCAAAGTATGGCGCGGTTGATGACCGGCATTGCGGCGAAAAATAGGATTCCGGTCATATCACTGATGGGGGCGGGGGCCTACAATCACTTCATTCCGGCAGTGGTGGGACATGTTATTGCACGCTCGGAGTTTTACACTGCCTATACCCCGTATCAGGGAGAGATCAGCCAGGGGATACTGCAGGCCATCTACGAATATCAGACCATGATTGCCGGCCTGACGGGAATGCAGGTTGCGAATGCCTCAATGTACGACGGTGCTACGGCCATGGCTGAGGCGGCGGTCCTGGCCGGCAAGACGACCGGGCGCACCCGGATCGTTGCAGTAAAATCGGTGCACCCCGAGTACCGGAAGGTCGTCGGGACATATTGCTGGGCAAATGGCTATGAACTCGTGGAAACCCCCTACACCGCATCGGGCACATATGATGCCGCGGCCCTGGCCGATGCTGTTGATGATGCGACGGCTGCCGTTCTGATCCAGAGCCCCAATTTTTTTGGCATTATAGAGGATCTTTCCGCAATCACGCCGCACATACATGCCAAAGGAGCCCTTCTCATAGCGGGATTTACTGATGCCACGTCCCTGGGTGTTCTGAAACCCGCGGGTGAAATGGGGGCCGATATTGCCGTCGGTGAAGGTCATAGTTTCGGAAATCCGCTCAATTATGGCGGCCCGTATCTCGGAATTTTTGCGAGTACGCAAAAGTATCTCAGGAAGATCCCCGGAAGGTTGGCAGGGGCCACGGTCGATAGTGAAGGGCACAGAGGGTTCGTCCTCACGTTACAGACGCGCGAACAGCACATACGTCGGGAGCGGGCAACATCCAACATCTGCAGCAACGAAGCCCTGTGTGCCTTGGCAGCTGCCGTATATCTGGTGAGTCTGGGCAAAAATCTGCGCCTTCTTGCCGGACTGAACGTTCAAAAAACACAGTATCTTAAAAGAAAACTTTCCGAGCTTAGGGGGTGGGAGGTCGTGTTTTCGGGGCCTGTGTATAACGAATTCGTCATACGGTGTCCCGATTGCCGAAAGTTTAACACGGCACTCGAGGAGCATGGAATCATTGGGGGGTACGAGCTTGAAAATGATTACCCGCGCCTCGACAATACACTGCTTCTGTGTGCAACGGAGCTGCTGACACGACAGGATATGGACACCGTCACCGCAATTGCCGCGGGTGTGTGACACGGGCCGTGAGCGGGATCACACGGTGGAGGCTTGGGGCGGTGTCGCACAATGGGATGTACACCCCGTCACATGGATCGCACATCGATAGTATGTGGGGAATTACGGGATCAGGCACTTCATTGAACGCATGCGAACAATCGGATCATCCAATGAAGATGGAGGCATAAATGGATCTTATCTTTGAAAAAAGCCGTAGCGGTCGGACAGCGTCACAAATTCCGGACAGTGATGTGCCGCACGTAGCAGTCGAAGATGTCATTGACGAAAATCTTCTCCGGGTTGACGTCGATCTGCCGGAAGTAAGTGAACTCGATCTCGTGCGGCATTATACGGCACTTTCCCGCCGTAACTTCGGCGTCGATATAGGCCTTTATCCGCTCGGCTCCTGCACAATGAAGTATAATCCCAAAATTAATGAAGACATGGCACGACTTGCCGGTTTCACCGCTCTTCATCCTTATGCACCGGTGGCGTTTTCGCAGGGCAGCCTGCAGCTGATGTTTGAACTGCAGCGCTATCTCAGCGAGATTTTCGGCATGGCGGACTTTACACTTCAACCCGCCGCGGGTGCGCACGGCGAGTTGACGGGTGTCATGATGATCAGAAAATATTTTGACAGTCGGGGAGAATCGCGCACCCGGATACTGATTCCCGATGCCGCGCATGGAACCAATCCGGCGTCGGGTGCGCTGTGTGGGTTTCAGGCCGTGACCGTGCGTTCCAACGGTGAAGGCGGTGTGGATATCGCGCACCTGCAGGAATTGATGACGGAAGACACTGCCGGACTTATGCTGACGAATCCCAATACCCTCGGATTGTTTGAACGGAATATAGAGGTCGTGGCCGGGATTGTCCATGACAAAGGGGGGTTCCTGTATGGCGATGGTGCCAATGCCAACGCATTTATGGGCATTACGAGACCGGGTGATCTCGGCTTTGACGTCATCCAGTTGAATCTTCACAAAACATTCTCGACGCCGCATGGCTGTGGTGGCCCGGGGAGTGGGCCCGTCGGCGTTGGCAAAACCCTTGTACCGTACTTACCGATTCCCCGGGTAGTACAACGGGGAGATACATTTGCGTGGACCGATGATTGTCCGGAAAGTATCGGTAAAGTGAAGGCCTTTTTCGGGAATTTTAATGTCATGGTCAAGGCCTACGCCTACATCCGATCGCTGGGTCCGGACGGATTGAGGCGGACAAGTGAGATGGCGGTTCTGAACGCCAATTACATTAAGGAGCGCCTGAAGCCTTACTACGATCTTCCCTTCGATCGTGTCTGCATGCACGAGTGTGTCTTTGCCGGCACACGGCAGGTCAGAGAGCACGGCGTACATACAGCGGATGTGGCAAAGCGACTCCTGGATTATGGATTTCATCCACCCACGATATATTTTCCGCTGATTGTGCCCGAGGCGATCATGATCGAACCGAACGAGACGGAAAACAAAGAGACCCTGGATACATTCTGTGATGCCATGATTGCGATTGCGAAAGAGGCGCTCGACGATCCCGAGCTTGTAAAAACAGCACCGCACACGACGCCAGTCAGCCGTTTGGATGATGTCACGGCGGCCCGGAAACCCGATGTTTGCTGGGTGTGCCGATAGGGAAGGGTTTCTGATGTCAGAAGATTTTGCGTTGCTTCGCAAACCCGAATGGCTCAAGGTGGGGTTGCCGAAGACGAAGGAATTCAAACGGATAAAATCCGTGATCAAAAAATTTGGGCTGCACTCCGTCTGCCAGGAAGCCCGTTGTCCCAATATGACCGAATGTTTCCAGGCCGGGACGGCGACCTTTCTGATTCTGGGCGATGTGTGTACACGCAGATGCAGATATTGCAATGTCCGCAAGGGAACGCCCGGACGCGTGGACGAAGAAGAACCGGAACGCCTCGTGGAGGCTGTAAAAAAGATCGGCCTTACGTATATTGTCATTACCTCCGTGACGCGTGATGACTTGCCGGACGGTGGGGCCGGTATATTTGCCCGGTGCATCAGACTGCTCAAAAAAGAGGTCCCCGCAAGCAGGGTTGAAGTGCTCATTCCTGATTTTGGCGGCAACAGAGATGCCCTGGACCTGATTATCGAGACCGGTCCCGACGTGATAAATCACAATCTGGAAGTTGCACAACGACTCTTTCGTGATGTCCGTCCGCTGGGGAATTATGACGTATCGCTAGGGATGATTCGTCATATCAATGAGTCGGATGCAAATGTTATCACCAAGTCGGGCTTTATGGTCGGCCTTGGGGAGTCCAACGAAGACGTGTCGTCATTGCTGTTCGATCTTGCATCAGTCAACTGCGCGCGAGTGACCATCGGACAGTATCAGCAACCGACGAGAGACCACTGGCCTGTGCGCAAGTATTATCATCCGGATGAATTTACCGAATTCAAAAAGAACGCCCTAAAAATGGGGTTGCCATCGGTTGAGGCGGGTCCCCTGGTTCGCAGTTCGTATCATGCGGCGGAAATGTATTAAAGGGGGTATCGATGGAAACGTATGACCTGATCGTGATCGGTGCCGGCCCGGGAGGCTATAGGGCTGCGATTGATGCGGCACGCCTGGGGGCACATGTCGCCATTGTCGATAAGGGCAGCTGGGGTGGAACCTGCACTCACTGGGGATGTGTACCCACAAAAGCGCTCCTTGCCTGCAGCAGGAAATATGCCGAGATCAGGAAATTCAGGAGAATGGGAATTTCCGTAAGCGAGGCCGTCCTTGACTTCGGGATCATGAAACGGCACCAGCAGCAGATGGTGCGGATTGCGGCATTGGGTATAAGGAAAACTCTTGAAACGGCGGGCGTCCGACTCAGAGAAGGGAAGGCAGTGATGCTGTCGCCCTCTGAAGTGGAAATTATCGCCGCCTCCGGAACCACTGACCGCCTGCGTGCGCGTCATATTCTTATTGCCTGGGGGGCGGAGTCGGCCATGCCCTCCGGTATCGAAAGGTCAGTGCGTATCCTGGACTCGACGGACTTTCTCGCGTTGAACAGGCTGCCGGCCAGTGTCGTCATCATCGGTGGTGGGGCAATCGGTGTCGAATTTGCCACCTTCCTGGCAGAGTGCGGTGTCGGTGTCACGCTGGTTGAAGTGATGGAGCAGCTTTTGCCTTTTGAAGAGTCCGATGCCGCGGAGTTGTTGAAAACGGAACTGCAAAAGACAGGGACAGACGTGCTCACGTCGGCGCGCGTAACGTCCTTGTCGGACACGGATTCCGGTGTACGGCTGAAAGTGTGCCATCGTGATGCGGAAAAGGTCGTCGATGCCGACTATGCCCTTGTCTGTACGGGACGAAAACCCTTTTTAAGAATTGGTGAACTTGACAAACTGTCCGTGCGATATGACCAGCGCGGGATCATGATAAACGAGCACCTGATGACCAACGTTGACAACATCTATGCGGTCGGTGATGTCACGGGAGGGGTGCTGCTTGCGCATCGGGCGATGATCCAGGGCAGAGCCCTTGCCCACCGCCTCTTCGGAGAAGACACCATGGGCTGTGATGATGATCTGATTCCGACGGTTGTCTATTCTCATCCCAACGTGGCCCGTGTCGGCCTGACGGAGAAAGAGGCAAGAAAGCGGGGGTTGAATATTGAGGTCAGAAAGACCGACTATGGGAGTAACATCATTGCCCGGACCGAACTTATGGGTAACGGTTTTATCAAGACCATTTTCAGCGATAATACACTGGTCGGTGTGACCATTGCCGGAGATGAGGCAGGCGAACTCATCGCATCCATGGGCATGGCTGTCGCCCACAGAATGTCCGCGAGGGATTTGCAGCAGTGGGTACTGCCGCATCCGACATTGAGTGAAATACTGGGTTTTTAACCCTGCCTGCCGTACTCCACCATATCTGCATGCAACCGAATACCAAAAAATCCCATCCTGTGCTTTACTTCTCAAATGTACTGTGAAAAGAGCCGTGTGCGGTGCGTTCATTCCGAGGGGTGGCGCATATCCATTGAGACGGTGCCGGAACGCGGGAAAGCCACAATGCAGAAAGCGGACTTTTGACGAGACAAGTGAAATTCAATTTGTGTAATTTTTGAATACGTTATATTTATAAATGTATAGAAATGGTGACCTTGGTGATTAATTGACGCGTTCGGGCAAATGCGAGGTGGACGAGACGCTTTCATGTTACATTGATGAGACTCAAAGGAAAGATGATTTATGAGTGAACTTACAGAGAAAGAGAAAATAGCACGTGCGAGGGTGTGTCTTGCCCTGGATGTACCGACGGTGAAGACAGCACTGGATCTGGCTCAAGAGCTTTCCGATTATGTCGGGACATTCAAGGTAGGCAAACAGCTCCATACGGCTGCAGGGAATGAAGGCCTGAATATCATACAGGAAATCCATAACCGGGGCGGGAATGTCTTCCTCGATTTAAAGTTTCATGATACCCCGAACACCGTATACGAAGCGAGTCGTGCAAGTGCGGTCCCGGGGGTCTTTATTTTCAATGTGCATGTCGCCGGCGGCGAAGCGATGTGCAAAAAGGCTCTCGAAGGTGCCCGGGAAGCGGCAGCAGTTCGGGGCATTGAAAGCCCGAAAGTGATTGGCGTCACAGTGTTGACGAGCCTCAGTGACGAGGATCTGGCAGCCCAGAAGCTTCACATCCTGTATGATGAACTCGTTATGCGGAGAACCGAACTTGCCGTGAAATGGGGGCTTGACGGTATCGTCTGCCCGGCTAATAAGGCGGGTGAACTGGAAAAACGTTTCGGTTCAACATTGTTGTACGTGACCCCCGGCATTGCCTGGGCCGGAAAGCACGGTGCCGGGCAGAAACAGTTGTACACACCTGATTTGGCCGTGAAAGATTGCGGCAATTCAATCCTTGTGCTGGGAAGTGCCATAACCAAGGCGGAAGAGAAACGAAAAACGGCTGCTGAAATTCTTAAGGCGATGGCAGCGAAGCTATGATTCAACAGCATGCATGTCGCGGGTGACTGCCGCGTGCATGAAGAACCGCATCCGTCATACCGCCTCGTATCGGTGGCACCACTGGCGTGATGTAAAAGATCCATAATGACCAAAATCTATCGGCTGAAGATTGGCCGTTCGGGGTTACCCAAAGCTCCGAGAGATAAGAAAACCGCGTAGGTCGGTGTAAATCCGTGTCCCAGATATTTTTTTAAAGTGACGTAAATGTAGAAGACCGATAATCATAGAGGACTGCCGGTTGAATGATTGACGGGATGGAAACCCGGACTTCATGTGCAGGGCAGCCGCAACGAACGGTGGATCGTCTGAATGATTAAGCGATCCTTAGCGCTATAACAATAAAGAGAATGAGAGGTAAGTATGGGTACTTTGAAGAGAAAAAAGAGAATGTCGCTGCTCGCATGTATGGCTGTGGCTCTCTTTGCCCTGCAGGTGTGCGGATGCAGCGGGGCACTGGTAGCGGCAGGTGTCGGAGCCGGTGTGGGTGCAGGAACCGTTGCCTATATCAAGGGAGAACTCAAGAGTCCGCTCGATCACCCCGTCACCGCAACGTACCATGCAACGCTTAAAGGCATCGCTGAACTCAAAATGCCTGTTGTTGAAAAACAGAACGATGTATTTGCCGCCAATATAAAATCACGACTGGCCGGCGGCGACGATGTCTACATCAAGATAAAGGCGAACACGCAGGAATCATGCGAATTATCAATTCGCGTCGGTCTCCTGGGCGATCAGGCACAGTCGCAAAAAATTCTTGATACAATCATCAAATACCTGTGAGCCTGCCCGGCAACGGAGTGTACGTCTCCAGAACGGACGGTCGGTTTTGCGATCGTATAATTGCAGACATGCTTGCGGGGGAACCGGTTTGCGCAAGGGGAAATCCGGGTTCCCCGTATTCGTCATTACCGAACACCGAGGGCGGAAAATGAAAAAGGTGCCTTCGGTAAAGATCGGTAATGCCCTGGGTGTCTTTCCCGACTGCACTACCTCATATCCTGCACCACATCAAGATGAACCGGCAGCAATATGTCTGTCGCGTTTGAGTATGGGGCAAAGGGGGGACATGATGTGCAGGTTCAAAGATTTTACGAGAACTCTTGTCGTTGCGGCAAGAGGAGTTTTCTATGTGCGTGTATCGAAACGGGAAAGAGCGCCATTCACCCATTAGGACGCGCATTTGTGAAGTTCTCTGAAAGAGCATTGGACGTGCGAGGGTCATGCAGGATAACCGGGATTGAATAATAGACGTGCAGTGTTTACAAGGCAGAACTGTTTTGGTTCTGCCTTTTTTCGGGGCACGCATGAATATCAACTCCGCAGGAATGCACACAAACAGTGCGTATTTTCACCGCACTTGTAAGCTGGAAAGAATAGGGCACGTATATGCGCAGGCCTTCATGAAGTCGGTTGAAAATGTTAAAGATATGAGAGATTTTACCGATTAACTAACTATATCAGCGTGATAGCCGGAAGCTGTGTCGATGCGGCGTATCTCAGAACGCCCTAAATATTTGCGTAATATACTGAAATAATTATGTATTATTGTAGGCATTCGTAATCATGACAGCAGGCCGAATCGTGTAATGAAAGAGAAAAGATTTCGACTCGTATTTAACGGATTATCGCACACCGAGCAAAAAGAACGACTGCTCGTTTTTTTCAAGCGTGAAGTCGGCCTACCGGATAACTCTATCAAAAGATTGCTTACCAGTCCACCGAGGATCATTGCCGGCGATCTGGGAGGTAAAGATGCCGAAATACTGCGGACAACCCTCGAAAAGCTGGGGTGCCGCATTATTCTGGAACCCTTGATGCGTAATATGCCTGAACCATTCAGCATTACGGAAAGACATTACCGTATCATCAAAAAGGAACTCAGCAAAATCCTGAGAGTATGTTCATGTCTGGCGTTTGTCGTGGTCAAGATCGACGGACATAAAGAAAATGGAACGATTTATCCTTCCATGATGAGTGAATTCGAAAACACTCTCGCAGGATTTTTCAGAGAGAGCGACACCGTAATCGGCATTGATGATGACCGATTTATCATGTTGGGGTTTTCCACTAATGACGGCGGTACACAGTGTCTGCGGGAAAAAGTCATTCAGTCGGTAAAAGAATTACTTGGAGAGCCGGTATCAGTCAGTTGTGGAACGGCCCTCTTTCCACGGGAAGGGCAGTCGCTGCTTGATTTGCTGCAACTTGCCGAATCACGAAGAAATTCGAACGATGGCGTGGGAGACATAAAGATTCAACTGCAGACCGATGTAATTCCGGATATACCGCACCCTTCGACATCGGACGAACCGGCAGAGGAAGATCCGATCACACAATGTTTTGCCAAAGCATACGGGAAGATTTTCAAACGATTGTGCACCATGGATTTGCAGACCCTCTACGCCGGGCTCTGTCAATTGTCACAGGCCCAGCAGAGAGAATTTATTGACCGACTGCCCTATGACTTTCAACAGCTGAATGAACTCGAAACCCTGCTTGAGCAGCAATCGCAGCCTTTCGTTTCCAATGAAATCCGGCAGCGTTATCAGGCCATACTCTATCATATGGAAATGGAACGCGAGATCGAAGACAGGCAGACCATCCAGAAAGAAGTTGAGAGTGCTTTAAGGAACACGGAATCATTGCCCACCCTGCCTACCGTCGCGGCACAGGTCTTTCAAATTGCCTCTGATCAGCGGTCGTCAGCGGATGACCTGGCAAATGTTATCATGCTCGATCAGGCACTGACGTCGAAGCTTCTCAAAATTGTAAACAGTGCTTTCTATGGATTCAGGCAGGAAATCGGTACGGTCAAACAGGCCGTCGTCATTCTGGGTCTGGATGATATAGTGAATCTCTCGATAGGGCTTTCAGCCGCAAAAGTGTTCAATTTCCAGGCCGACAGCGGTTTGTTCAATCCCAGGAAACTCTGGCACCATTCCATCGGAACGGCCATGATTGCCCATGCCCTGTGTGAAAAATTTCCCGAATATCAGAAACACGGCATTTTTACCGCAGGTTTGCTCCATGATTTCGGAAAAATAATTCTCATGGAACAATTTCCGGAATTATATCAATCTCTTGATTCGAATATTAAGAAATACGGACTTTCTATAGTCGAACTCGAGAAGGAAATGTACGGATTGGATCACGCATCAATCGGACAATTGATTTCTCAAAATTGGAACATGCCGACGTATCTCGTTGAATCAATTGCCTACCACCATCATCCGTCATACGCACAGCAGTATCCCGTAATGGCAGCGATTGTCGGACTTGCGGATTATTTATACCATCGCATCGTCAGAACGCATGCAATAGAGGAAGAAATTCCCGATGTATACAGTCAGCTGACGGTGTCGCACGCGAAAATACTACAACCGTTTTTCTCTCATCTTGACAATCGGAGCGTCGAGGAACTGGTCGAGAAAACAGGGGACATCATGGAAAAAAACAATAGTGCGTTTGATATATTGATGTGAGGGAGGTCATTGTGCATACCGAGGAACATGACCACGATGCGTTTGCCCGTGTCTCTCATGAACGAGACATGTTTAAACGGCAGTTTATAAAAATACAGGAGAATTACGAGAATAAGATTCGTGAGTTGTCCGTTCTCAAAGAACTTGGCAATCTGCTCAGGTCTGAAATCGTGTACGAACAATCTGCCCTGTGGCGGGAACAGATCAGAATAATTAAGCAGTATACATTTGTAGAAAGCATTGCCATACTGTTTCTTGAAAATGATAACAAGACGCTTACTCTCAAAGCCGCGATCGGAAATCCGCATGATTATTCCATACTTCTGGAAACCATTACTTTACACAACCTGCAGCAACAGGTTATCGTTGAAAAGACTCCCGTTATCATTGATACATGCGAGATGGATTCGATCATTACCGATGGCGGAAACCCATTCAGCGGGTCCCTGCTGTATCTTCCGATTACTCATAACGGCAAAACAATTGGTGTGCTCGGGTTACTGCACAATAAGGAGCACTGGTTCGATCGCAATAAGATGCGCTTCCTCGACATGGTGGCAGATGAAATCGCCACGTCCTTAGTGATGTTTCGGCTGTATCACAAGATGCTTAAAGAGGAAAAGCAACGCACCCTCCTGAGCCGTTTTTTTTCGGAAAGTGTGACCGAAAAAATCTACGGCAGTGAAGGGAGCCTGCAGCTCGGCGGGGAGCGGAAAAAAGCGACCATCTTCTTTGCCGATTTATGCGGGTTCACCGCCATGTCGGAAGAGCTTGACGAAGAGACGGTCGTTGAAATCCTGAATGCCTACTTTTCGGTGATGACCCCGATTATATTCAAACATAATGGCACGCTGGATAAGTTAATGGGTGACGGCATGCTTGCACTGTTCGGCGCGCCGATATCTCACGAGGATGATGCACTCCAGGCAGTGCAGGCAGCAGTTGAGATGATCATGGCCCTCGCAGAATTCAATCGCAATAATTCGGGCAGGGGATGGCCGTTACTGTCCGTATCCATTGGCATTAATACGGGTGACGTGGTGGCCGGGTATATCGGGTCGGAAGAGCACCTCAACTATACGGCCATCGGTGATGCCGTGAACGTGGCCCAGCGCATTCAGACTCTTGCCGGAGGGAACGAAATCCTGATCAGTAAAACCGTTTGTGACGAAACGGTTGACAGAATAGCAGCAATAAAAGAAATCAAGGCTCTTGAGCCTATTCAGGCACAGAAGGTCAAGGGCAAGGAAAAAACGATAGATCTCTTCAGGATTGATATGGATCATTACGGAACACAGTGACCTGCTATCGACAACCGTCCTGTTGTGAACTGTGTGTTCCCGCCCAGGACATGCCATCGTGCCGTGCGGTACACTCCGCATGTCTCACTGACTTTTTCCTGCGGCCCGGCATGTGGCGCACAATTTCTGACCCCTCTTTCAGTAACCATCCATAAACCCACGATGGCTCAGCGGTGATGCCGCTTTGCCTTTCGGAAGAGACAAGATATATCGTTTCGGACAGCCAGTGAGGTTCTGTAAGACCTGAATGATGGCGGGCATTCAAATATGATCAGGCACTATTGCCTGAGATAGTATGAGACCAACGGGTTGCACTTGACAAAGCATGTTCACATGGTATGATGAGAAAACTTTCGCAGTGTGCGACCGTGTTGTGTTACCTGCCGTCTCTCGAGAGGTTTCCGGGGGTTACTGCCCGCGGCGTGTACCTCACCTTTTAAAGCTCTGCAACGATATCGTCTGCATCCCGTCGGAACCGAATCCTCGACAATGTAATAAGCCCATACAGGGAAGGGTACTTCGGTCATGCCACCAGATCCATTTTTTGTCAAAGATTGTGCCTTGATAGCCATTGCCAACGGTGAGAAGGCCCAAAATCTGCGTGAACTTCGCGACAGGCTGGAGATGACACCCGTGGCGTGCGTCTACTATCATTTCTGGGGGGGCATGCTCCGTCCCCGTTTCGATGATCCGGAGTACCAGAATGATTTTGCGTCATGGGCGGCACACAGCCTACACGATAAGATACTGGCGGAGCGCTTGAGCAGTATCGATCCTACCGCCTACGACAACCTCGAAGAGTTGCGTCAGGCGGTGATCGAGATTATTGAGATCCGGCTCGATGAAAGTGAGACTGTCGTGTGGACCGACGTGGACAAACAGTTCTATTTTGTACGTTCACAGATCGTGGTATTCGATACCGGTGTCATAGTCAGTGATCCGGAGGACATGCGTCTGATGCTGCCGGGCCTCTCACTGGGAAGCATTTTTTACCATTTCATAGATGCCCGGCGTCGCACTGCCGGCAATCTCGATGATTTTACAGAATGGCTTCTCGGATTTGAAGACCAGTATGCAAGACTAATAACACGCATTACGACGATCGATCCATACTTCAATACTCTCAGCGAATTGAGGGAAGCATTGAATATGTCTTTCAACGAATGCATGACCGCGGGGATAGAACGATGACAGCTCTGCTCGAGCGTTATGAAAAAATTGTCGGAAAGGATGTAATCGACCATCTGCGGCAATTGGCTCAATCGATTAAAGGCCTTACCATTGTGCATGTGAATTCAACCCGGGAAGGGGGTGGTGTGGCTGAGATTCTTCACTCGTTGATACCGCTGAAACAGGCACTCGGTCTGGATGTACACTGGGAGGTGATAGCGGGTTCGAGAGACTTTTATGAATGTACGAAGATGATGCATAATGCACTTCAAGGCAATCGGCAAGCAATCAGTAACGCGATGTTGCACAACTATGAATGTACCAGTCAAGAAAATTTTGAACGATTAAGGGGGCGGCTTGAACATGCGGATATCGTGTTTGTGCATGACCCGCAACCTGCCCCGCTCTTGCATTTCTGTTCGGCCAGAAAAGGGAAGTGGATCTGGCGCTGTCACATAGACGTCAGTCATCCGTTCCGGCCTGTGTGGAAATATCTTCGCAGGTTTGTGGCGGATTACGATGCCAGCATCTGGTCGCTTTCGGCGTTTGCCCAGTTTTTGCCCCATTCCATGTATCTTATTCCGCCCAGCATTGATCCCCTGACCGACAAGAACTGTGAATTGAATGAAGAGGAAATCGATGCGGTAATCGACCGATGGAATTTTGACCGTGAACGTCCGTTGGTCACCCAGATATCCCGGTTCGATCGTTTTAAAGATCCCGTTGGCGTCATTCAGGCCTACCGCCTGGCCAAGGAATTCATCCCGCTACAGTTAATTCTGGCAGGCGGCGGGGCTGTAGATGATCCGGAAGGGGCTGATGTGGTTGCAGAAGTCGAGGATGCGAAGAACGGCGATCCCGACATTCACGTGCTGCTTTTGCCACCTGACGAACATCGGACTATCAATGCGTTGCAGCGCCTGTCCGATATTATCATCCAGAAATCCCTGCGGGAGGGTTTCGGATTAACCGTAACAGAGGCCTTGTGGAAGGGGAAACCCGTCATCGGCGGCGATACCGGGGGGATCCGCCTCCAGGTCATCAATCATCATACCGGATTTCTGATCAATACTCCCGAAGGCGCGGCATTGCGGATTCGCTACCTTCTGAAACACGATACAATAATGCGGGAAATGGGAAGGAAGGCAAAGCAATTTGTACTGGAGAACTTTCTCATCACGCGTCACCTGAGAGAATATCTCACCCTTATGATAGCGGTTATGTACGGCGCAGAAGACCGGATTGAATTGTCGTAACATGCAATCGGAGCATTTTATAAAAATCAGCCATGTTCCCGACTTCTGGTGTCGTGTAACTGCTGCGCAGTCGAAATTTCTAGGGTTGGATTACGATGGGACCCTTGCACCCTTCAAGGTTAATCCACGGGAGGCATATCCCCTTGCCGGAGTCCGAGAACTTCTTTACGAACTCAGCGAGGTGAAAGATTCGACGCTTGCCATTATATCGGGTCGTCCCTTATGTGAATTGATTGACCTGATTGGCGATCTGAAAATTTATTTTGCCGGTAGTCATGGATACGAACTGAGATGCCCGGACGGCGAACTTCACCGGCGTATCCTGCGTCCGCATCAGGCACAGGGACTTCTGAAGGCACGCCAAAGCGGTGCAGCGCTCGGTTTCACCGAAAAGATGGAGATAAAGATTGCGAGTATTGCCTTCCACACCCGTGGCGAACCCGCCCCTAAAGCGGCCTTGATGGAACGCAAAATATCAGAGGCATGGTCCGGGACGGCACACCGTCATGATCTCGAGCTGCGGAAATTTAACGGTGGTGTCGAACTGCGTGCAGCCGGATGGAATAAGGGAGATATTGTGAGTGAGATTCTGTCCCTGCAGGTGTCCGGGACATTCCCGGTATATATCGGTGATGACGAAACGGATGAGGATGTCTTCGTAATCTTGAGAAATCGCGGCCTTGGAATCAAAGTCGGCACTTCCGCCGCTACATCAGCGGCGCAAGGTGGATTGCCGAACTGTGATGCCGTAAAGAAATTTCTTGAGACATGGCTTTTCCTGAGCCATCGCAAAGCGGGGGATTGACGATTATGCAGTACAGAAAACTTGTCGTAGTGTCAAATCGGCTGCCGATAGTCCTGAAAGGATTTGAAGCGGATGGATGGACAATTCATCCCGGGGCGGGTGGACTGGTGACTGCCCTTGCACCGGTGTTGCGTGACCGTGGAGGACTATGGATCGGTTGGTTGGGCTTAAGGGGGGAGGTTCGGGACAAAAGCCGGATTGATAGTGTCATTGCGGCTGAAAGCAGTGCAATGGGATACGCGCTCCGACCGGTATACCTTACGATGGATGAGGTTGAAGACTACTATTACGGGTTTTCAAATAAAGTCCTCTGGCCGTTATTTCATGATCTGTTCTCACGGTGTAACTTCGAGCCGCACTACTGGAGTGCATACCAGCGGGTCAACTACAAATTTGCGCAGTCAATCGAGGAAAATACCGATCAGAATGATTACATCTGGGTTCATGATTATCATCTGATTCTTGTCGCCCGCGAACTGAAAAAAATGAATGTCAAGCGCCGTACAGGGTTTTTTCTGCATATCCCTTTTCCACCACTCGACATCTTTCTCAAGCTGCCCTGGCGCTTTGAAATTCTCGAATCATTATTGCAGTATGATTTGCTGGGGTTTCAGACAATACGCGATCTGCGAAATTTTATCGGATGTGTGCGCGTGATACACGGTTGCAAAACGAGTGGTCGGGGTACGGTACGGAGGATCCTCACGCCGGGACGTGAAACAGTTACCGGGGTATTCCCCGTCAGTATAGATTATGATGAATTCGCGCGACATGCCGAAAGTGAAGACGTGGCAAAAATGGCTTGGACCATTCACGAGAACCTTCCCAACCGGCAATTGGTGCTGGGGATCGACCGTCTCGATTACACCAAAGGAATTCCCCATCGGTTGCGGGCGTTTGATGATGTGCTGGCACGGTATCCGGAATTGCGAAAAAAAATTACACTGATACAGATAGTCGTGCCAAGTAGAATCGGTGTTGAGGAATATGAGTCCCTCAAAAAGGAAATTGAAAGAATGACAAGCGAAATCAACGGAAGATATACGGATGTCGGCTGGGTGCCCATCCATTATATCTTCCGCACATTAACCCGGACGGAATTAATCGCATATTACCGAACGTGTGAAATTGCTCTGATTACTCCTCTCAAGGATGGTATGAATTTAGTCGCCAAGGAATATTGTGCGAGCAGTCTCGAAGAAAACGGTGTTTTGATTTTGAGTGAATTTGCCGGTGCAGCGGCGCAACTGCAGCAGGGTGCACTGATCGTGAACCCATATGATATAACGAATGTTGCCGATACGATCTACCGGGCATTCAGAATGGACTATCATGAGCGGCTAAAAGGCATGCGGATATTGCGAAAGAAGATACATTGGAACAATGCATTCGAATGGGTGAATTCATTTCTGAAGGCGGGCATAGCAGGGGAAACGGACGATTTTCCCCCTTTGGATTTCTTCATCCCGAAGCCGGAAGCGGCCAAACCTTTGTCCTGAATCAATGGTTTCGTGTCCGCATCTCACCGCGCAAAGGTCGACGATACGGTTATGTCGGGTGGAAAACGGACAATACCGTGTCTCAAAAGCAATAATGTTTTGCCCGTGTACATGGCACGACTGGTGTGAGGGGTGTCCTCAAAGAGGCCTGACGGGTGAAAACCCGTCTTTTAAAGTGATAGATAAGTAAATGAAACGATTTAAGAAGAACAGTATGATTTATCAAAGAAGGAGGTGTATTATGAGTGGCAGAAATTATTATAAATCGGTGTTTACCGTGTGTGTCGCCTTCCTTTTTCTGTTCATGCTCCAGGCCGGTGCCATGGCAGCGGATATCGCCTCGGAACTCGCCACACATTTTATTGCAAAAACACCGGCCCCCGAACCTGCAGGCGCCATGCAACTCTCCCAGGCAATGAAAATCCAGAAAGAATACCTGAACATCATAGGCAAAGAATATGGACCTGTTATCGGATACAAGGCGGGGTTGACCAATGAAGCTGTCCAAAAGAAGTTCGGCGTATCACATCCACTCCGAGGAACGCTTCTGGAAAAAATGCTGGTTCCAAGCGGGACTGTCATGAATGCGGATTTCGGTGTGCGCTCCCTCAGCGAAGGGGACCTGATTCTGCGAGTGAAAGATGACGGGATCAACGACGCGCGGACTCCTGAGCAAATATTGATGCATATCGATGTGGCTATCCCGTTTATCGAGCTGCCCGATCTTCTTTTTGCGACGGATGTCAAGATTAACGGACCGAAGCTTGCCGCGATCAATGTGGCGGCACGATACGGAGTTGTAGGAGATCCCATTCCAATTGATCCGACCACAGAATGGTTTGACCGTTTGAAAAACTTTACCCTGCAAATCCTTGACGAAGAGGGCGCGGTGCAAGCTGAAGGTACGGGGAGCAGTATTCTTGGTCATCCCCTCAAAGTGGTGTTATGGATTAAGGATTCTTTAAATCAGGATGGTGTAATGCTCAAAAAAGGAGATCTACTCTCGCTGGGAACCATTACAAAGCTGATGCCGACAAAGCCGGGCACAACCGTCACGGCACGATACACTAACCTGGCGCCCGATGGTCCCGTTGAAATCTCCGTGACATTCAAGTAGCGCAGGATTGAGAAATGCAACCGAACCATGGCTCCATGTACACGGGTTTCAATGAGTCTCATTAATAAGCCTCGATAAAACCGTTTTTTATTCTTAAAAATTTTAGCTCGGTTGGTTTGAGCTGTCGCCAGATCAATCAATTTCTGTCTGAAACACCCGTGATGTCAAACGGTAGCGTATAGGTGCGCGATCAATCCGGTACGCCCATCATTTCATGCGGGCAGTTTCGATTATACAGACATCCCTGTTGAAAGAAACGCTGCCGACCCTTCACCGACTTTTCAGCAACCCAAAACACTGCATCGATCTTATCGAAAAGAACCTCAACGAGGTTGCAGCTCCGCTCCTGCATAATCTCAAAAAGGCATTTTTCGATTTTACCCCCAAGGAGGTACAGATCGCAGATCTCATAAAGGAGGGAAAAACCACTTGAAAGACATCACGTATCAAGGACCGCTGCACATCCCTGTGTGAAACGATATTTTTCCGGTCGGTGATGCGACTATGTCGATATGCAATATGGCTCATAAGGTATATAGCTAAGAAAGTCAACCGGGTAAGCGGTTTCCTGCCCACTTTTTTTTGTTGACATAATCGCAGTTTTGCATAAAATGCATTACATAGGCGTGTGTACCCACAATTATTATAAATTATAAAAAGTTGTTGTTTCGGGGGGCGTGTCATGATGCGAGGTAAACTAAAAGTACTCCTATCGTGATTTCAGTGATCGAATGTAATTCATTCAGTGTTGGATTACTTCGTAGATATTTATCCTTGTCTTTTGTGCACATATCATATTCCTCAAAGGGTCAGTGCTTGTGAGGGCGTAAAACAAATTCGGTGCTTCGGAAAACTTCCTGCATATTAATCATCCTTTTGTGAGAACGTAAATCACATCCTCCAAAGAAAAATGGTGATCGCACTATTCTGTGGTTGTAATGGTCAGCCCTGTGCCGGGTCATTGTTTTCTTTGTTCCGGTCATCCATTATGGAAGACGTGCGGCGCAGACGTGTCCCATGTTTCAGGCGTGGCGACTGCGCTTTTCTTTCCCGGGTGAACTTTGCGATACTGCCCGCGCCTCCTGATTGTATCGTGGCAGATATGTCGGCTGGATATGTCTCGCTCGAAGCACAGGAAAGCACCGATGTCTCGAAAATCAAAACTGCTGATGTTCTGTGTTGTCGTCGGGAGCCTTGGCCTCCTGATCAGCCTGACACCGGTGGGTGTCCGCCTGGAGGAGCATGTCGACCTCAAGCTGCTATTCGCATTGAGGGGACCACGGCAGCCGCCGCCGGACGTCCTCATCGTAGCGATCGAAAAAGAGTCGGCTGAGTGTCTCAAGCTGTCGTCCAACCCTGTCAAATGGCCCCGCAGTCTGCATGCGCGTATGGTTGACATTCTGGTAGAAAGGGGAGCGTCGGTAATTGCGTTCGATGTGTATTTCAACGAACCGCAATCTGACGAGGAGGACCGGGAATTCGCGGAATCGATCACACGGGCAGGCAATGTGGTACTAGCCGCATATCTGGAGCAGGAGGTGCAGCCTCTGACCGGCAATGCGGGGGATACACCCATGGTGGCGAGCATAGAAACGCTTGTGCCGCCATCTGATATACTGCGTCGATCCGCTGCCGCCGTCACCATATTCCCGCTGCCGAAAGTACCTGTTAGAGTCGACCAGTACTGGCCCTTTAAATTGGGGGCCGGCGATATGCCGACACTGCCCGTAGTGGCATTTCAAATTTTCGCCTTGAACGCATATGATGTGTTTATTGGCCTGTTGAGTGAATTCGTTCCCGAAAAAGCCGGCAAGCTGCCACAATCGTACACGCAACTGACCGGGTTGAAGGGGCTGGAGAAAATCGTGCAGACCATACGGGATATCTTTCAGAGTGAACCGCAACTGGTGGATAAACTGCGCGAGGCATTATCCCGGCGCGAAATTGATGGGAATGCAGAGAAGCTGCACCGCATCACCTCGCTCATCGAAATGTATCGGTGGCCCGGAAGCCGCTATCTTAACTTTTACGGACCTCCAGGCACCATCGATACCGTTAATTTTCATGAAATACTCCAATTACAAAATCCTCCACCATCGAATTGTCGTAACCTCGATCTTCAGGGAAAAGCGGTCTTCGTGGGACTGGCGGGTGATATCAGCCCGGGGCAGACCGATGGATTCTACACCGTATTTTCGGATTCGCGGGGGGCACACATTACCGGGGTCGAAATGGCTGCGACGGCCTTTGCCAATATCCTTGAAAATGCGATCGTTAACCCGATACCGCATGCGCTGCATACCTTCATACTCGTGCTCTGGGGTGCTGTAGTCGTGTGTCTCTGTTATTACTTGGGTGCCCTTTTGTCGGCTGCAGGCGTGGCATGTATTGCATGTATCTATATTATATTCGCGTACGTGCAATTTAAGAGCTTTGGCGAGTGGTACCCTCTCTTCGTTCCCCTCGTATGCCAGGCACCCTTTGCGTATATTATGACGTATCTCTGGAAATTTCATGATGTGGGTGCCGAACGGGACCGTATCAGGACCGCCCTGGGTTATCATGTGCCCGATAACGTCGCAGACGAACTGGCACGCAATATCAGTCATCCCCTTACATCAACCGATTTGGTGTATGGGACCTGTATTTTTACCGATGCGGAAAAGTACAGTACCTTATCGGAATCGATCACTCCCAGGAACTTGAGTAGTTTTATGAATAACTACTATGAAACCATTTTTACTCCGGTAAAAGCCCATGGCGGGATCGTGTCCGATGTGGTCGGGGATTCCATGCTGGCACTATGGGCATCCATCACAGCCGATTCAGACCTCAGAAAACATGCGTGCATGGCGGCTCTCGATATTGAGCGGGTTGTCGATAAATTCAACAACTCTTCCGGATCACTGCGCTTACCTACCAGGATAGGTCTTGATTCCGGCCAAATGCAGATGGGGCACATCGGCGCCTTTGACCATTATGAATATCGCGCCGTCGGCGATTGTGTCAACACGGCGTCGAAGCTTGAGGGGCTGAACAAGTATTTAGGGACCCGGATTCTCGTCTCGGACCATGTGCTGCACGGTCTTGACATGTTTTTAACCAGACCATTGGGGACATTTCTCTTACCCGGCAAATCCAGACCCGTTGTCGTGCACGAACTTGTCTGCCTAATGGAAGAGAGCCATGAGTATCAGAAGGAAATCTGCCGGATCTTTGAGGGGGTTTTGACGGCCTTCAGACAGCAGGAGTGGACGGAAGCCATGAGACTGCTGCGGAGGGTCGTGAGATTGAATGCAGAAGATGGACCATCACATTTTTACATGCGACTCTGCGAGGTTTACAGAAAAAAACCACCGGCGGAAGACTGGACAGGGGTAATTCAATTTGGAAACGATAATGGAAACCAGGTGGAGACACGCAACACGGGTAGTCTCAACACTATGACAAAACCCATAATCATTAACCTCTGACGGGGGAAGGGGGCGACAATGAGACACAACACATTACGTCTATGGGGCCTTGTTTTGTTCATTACAGCCGTGATTCTTTTATTGGACACCCACAGTCATGCCCAGGAATGCCGCCAGTGGGCGGCAAAGGTGATCTCCGTCGAGGGCAGTGTAGAGGTGAAGGCGGCGGGGCAGGCGGAGTGGACGCAGATCAAACTGAACGATACGTACCAGTTTGGTGATATTATCAGGGTCCAGTCGCGGGGCAGGGCGGCGTTTCTGCTCTGTAATCACACTATCCTGCGGCTCGATGAAAAAACGACCATCACCTTTTCCGGTCTTGAGGAGGAAAAGAGATTTCTGCTCAAGCTCTTCAATGGGGGCGCCAACTTTTTTAATCGCATCCCGCGGAGCCTGAGGGTGCTGACTCCCTTTGTGAACGCCAACGTCGAGGGGACCGAGTTCCTGGCCAGGGTTGATGACGACCGGACGATCTTGACGATTTTTGAAGGTCGTGTCATTGCCCGGAACGATGTCGGCAGTATCATGGTAAAATCCGGTCAGTCTGCAATGGCGCGCGCAGCGCAGGCACCCCAATTGATTGCAGTCGTCCGCCCGCGGGATGCCGTGCACTGGGCACTGTATTACCCGGCTGTCATTGATTTCCGGCCGGACGATTTTCCCGGTGCCGGTTGGCAGGCAATGGTGCGGGAGTCAATCGAACACTATCGATCGCACGATAAGCGCGGGGCTCTTTTCCACTTGGCGGGAATTCCGCAGCAGGATGTCCGCGATCCCCGTTTTTTCCTGTACCGGGCGGTGCTCCTGCTCGCGGTCGGGCAGGCGGATGATGCCGATCGAGACATCGCGCGGGTGCTGGATATGGTGCCCACCCACGCGGATGCCCTTGCCCTCAGATCGGTCATCGCGGTGGTGCAGAACAGGAAGGATGAGGCCCTGACACATGCCACCGCGGCAGTCGAGAGGGCTCCCGCGTCAGCCGCTGCGCGAATCGCCCTATCATACGCGCAGCAGGCCCACTTCAACCTCGATGGTGCCGTGGAAAGCCTGCGGGAGGCAGTCCACCTTGATCCGGAGAATGCCCTTGCCTGGGCCCGTCTGTCGGAACTGTGGCTTGCCGTTGGTGAGCTCGACAAAGCGCTTGACGCGGCGAAGCGAGCCGTTGACCACAATCCGAACCTCGCACGAACACAGTCGGTCCTGGGATTCGCCTCCCTTATGCAGGTGAAGCTTGCGGAATCCGAGGAGACCTTCACCAGGGCGATCGCCCTTGATTCGGCGGACCCGCAGCCGCGCCTTGGTCTCGGCCTGACGCTGATACGGCGGGGCAGGCTTAAAGAGGGACGGCAGAATATGGAAATTGCCGCCGCCCTCGATCCGAACAACGCCCTGATCCGAAGTTACATGGGCAAGGCCTATTTTGAAGAAAAGCGCGACCGGCTCGCCGAGCGGGAATATGCCACGGCGAAGGAGCTCGATCCAAAGGATCCCACCCCGTGGTATTACGATGCCATCAGGAAGCAGTCCGTAAACCGTCCCGTGGAGGCGCTGCAGGATCTGCAGACCTCCATTGAACTCAACGACAATCGCGCGGTTTACCGGTCACGGCTTTTGCTCGATCAGGATCTTGCCGCCAGAAGCGCGGGCCTTGCCAGAATCTACAGTGATCTCGGGTTCGAACAGCGGGCACTGGTGGAAGGGTGGAGATCGCTCACTGACGACCCGGCAAATTATTCGGCTCACCGCCTCCTGGCCGACCTGTACTCCACGCGTCCCCGGCACGAACAGGCACGGACGAGTGAACTGCTCCAGTCGCAGCTGCTGCAGCCCCTCAATATCACGCCCGTGCAGCCGCAGCTCGCCGAAAGCGATCTTAGGATTTATGAGGGGACCGGGCCGGCCAGTCCCTCGTTCAATGAGTACAGCCCCCTCTTCAACCGCAACCGGGCAAGCCTGCAGGCCAGCGGTGTGTGGGGTGAAAATGGTATCCTCGGGAACGAACTTACCGGAAACGTCGTCTATAACCGTTTATCCGTGAGCCTCGGCCAATTTTTCTACGAATCGGATGGATTCCGCGACAACAACGACCAGGAAAAGGAAATATACAATCTTTTCGTGCAGGGGAGTCCTACGTACAGGACCAGCCTCCAGGCGGAGCTGCGCTATACGGACACGGAATACGGTGATCTCGACCTTTTCTTCGATCCCGGCCATTACGATGACACTGTCCGCCAGCGTGACCGTATCAGGCTGGCACGCGTGGGCCTTCATCATGCGTTTTCACCGCGTTCTGAGACAATCTTTTCCCTCATTTACGGTAACGGTAATTACTACTTTGAAAAGGTCTTTGGCAATATTCCCGTTAAGATGGAAGGAGACGCGGATTCCTACCAGGGAGAAGTCCAGCACATCTACCGTGCCGACCGCTTCCGCGCCACGGCAGGTGCAGGCTATACTGACATCAATCAGGAAGATGCAATGGAACTGACCATGGAGATTCCCGGCCTCGGAACCGTGGTGGATAGATCTCGTGACGACTGGGATATGCACCATTCAAATCTTTATGTGTACACCTACTGGAATATCCCGAAACCGGTTACCTGGACCTTCGGTGTCAGTACCGATTTTTTCAGCGATACGTTTTCGGATGTGGATCGGGACCAGGTGAATCCGAAAATCGGCATAACCTGGGATCTGATGCCTTCAACGACTCTCCGCCTGGCGACTTTTCGCATGCTGAACAGGACCGTCACCACAAGCCAGACCATCGAGCCAACCCAGGTGGCAGGATTCAACCAGTTGTTTGATGACGTTGCCGGAACGGACAGCTGGCGGTACGGTGCCGCCATTGACCGGAAATTCCGGCGGGATCTCTTCGGCGGGCTTGAACTTTCAAAACGGGATCTCGACGTGCCCTATACTAGATTAACGATCACGGGCTTGGTACCTGCCGTGTCCAGGTGGAAAGAGCAGCTGGCGCGGGCTTACCTATATTGGACACCGGTGGCGTGGCTGTCGGTGCGCGGCGAATACCAATACGAACGTTTTGACCGTGATTTACCTAATGTCGGTACTGAGGGGTTTACGAAGACCGAGACACACCGGTTTCCTCTAGGGGTCAATTTCTTCTGCCCTCTCGGATTCACGGCGGGGGTGAAGGCCACATATGTCGATCAGGAGGTCGATTATGAAGACCAAAACACCGGGACTATCCTGGCCGGCTGTGACGATTTCTGGGTGTTCGATGCCTCTGTCGGATATCGCCTGCCGAAACGTTACGGCATCCTCAGCCTGGAGATGAAAAATGTCTTCGACGAGGACTTCCGTTTCCAGGATACCGATCCCGTCAGTCCCCGCATCTATCCGGAACGTCTGATCGTGGGCAGGTTCACCGTGTCATTTTAATCCACGGACCCGTCGTGTGACAGGGAGGGGGTGATACTGGTTGATCATGGTTAGTAGACAAGGGAACACATTACATGACAACAGCAGGCAAGACAATATGAGACAGAAAAACGTCTCTGAGAGGAGGAGATGGTATGGGGAAGGAAAAGGATTATATGGCCACGACATACATCAGTATTGATAAATCTGGAATCACGAGAACTGAAGGTCTCCGGGAAAAAGATGAGTATAGTTTCTGTGAGGCACTGGACCGTATGAGAGGCGATAAGGGTGATTTTGCAGTAATCCATATTAATGTCGGAGATAAACAGCAACTCATCGTTGCGTCAGATGTATGCGTATGCAGAGAGCTCGAGGGAGGACCAGAACATATCGCAACGCCGTCTGGCAAATCACAGAGAGAGCATATAAGAAAAATAAACGACGAACTGCCAGATAGCTTTCACGCGTATGTGGGGTTCCCCGATAGTGACAGCCAGAAATCTGGCAGGTCGACGGATGACTGCATTTTGTGGAACGGCCATCTTATTTGAACTTAGAACCTTCTGCCCGGTACGGGCAGACAACACGCAGGGGGCACGCCACCTGTCCGAGGGGACATTGCACTCCAGGGATCGTGCCCCCCATAAGTCTCTTTTCATCGAAGTGCCGGTTTGCACCGGTAATGGCAATACCTCAAAGAAAGGAATCTGAAATCGCAGATTAATGCGTTTGGTGGGTTGTAATGTAATCATTGTTAGGTTGCTTTACGAGATGAACATGCATTTCTGCGGTATGTCAGAACAATGTTCCTGAGCGGTTTCTTTAATATTTCCTACCATGAGGAGAGCAAAATGAGCAAAACGACACTTGCTACAGCCATTACAGCTTGTGTTTCACTGTACATATTGGCTGCTGGACATGCAGAATCACACGCAGCCGTTTCCAATGTTGATATCCAAAACATATTTGCATGGGTATTATGCGAGCCGGTGAACTGGAAACAAGGTCTATCAAGTGCCATTTCTGGTTTTGCTGGGGCCTTGTTCACCATCTATTTCGTTGTCGGTGGAACTATTCCAACACCCGCCGGCTCGAGACTCAAATCCAAGTTGTTCAAGCTGGAAAGTCAAGAGAAGGAGTTGGCTGCACTAATGAAGAAAGCCATCGCGAATCCGTCATCAGAACAAAACGATCTAATAAAAATAATATCTAATAATAATGATATGTTGCGCGACGACCTTGAGCGGAAAAGGAACAGGATGTTCATAATATGGGCTGGTCTTTATCTTGTTTTGGGGACGTTCTTTGCTACGATGCTCGCGCAAGATTTGTTGCAGGCGCTTGCCATCGGCGCCGGGTGGACATCCTTGGTGGCCGCGTTGGGGCTAAGTAAAGAGAATAAGGAAATCAAAACTGAATCTTCATTACAGGTTGATGTCCTTGAAAATTATGTGGGCGATCTTGGGAAGAAGCTTAAGGAAATCAAAGCCGCTTCGGAGCATAGAGCGTTGAGTTGGAAATCCGCCTGGGATTTTGAGGATACTGTCAGAAATGCTGAAGAAGCTATCCGTAGGACAAAAATCCACGCGATGTTATTGTAAACCTCTTGAGCAACCTAACGATCGATATAAAGGGCAGGTAAGGGGTCTTTTTGACATTTTTGTCGTCATATGCTCTATTATATCCACTTGTCTCTTCGTTTCCCTTATCCTGCATTTTTTATGCATACGTTCGCACAAACAACGGGGCATGATGTGGCTGCATGCTTTGTTCGATCGCCGGACACGTTTTCTGTTTCATTCTTCTAGCGTGTATCAC
>Ga0272441_10003515_pt1 | contig 29670 bp, 14 predicted proteins | sample SSMProp6N_FD_193582 | JGI IMG/M metagenome (GOLD analysis project Ga0272441, IMG submission 193582) | Marine sediment archaeal communities from Little Sippewissett salt marsh, Falmouth, MA, United States - SSM-Prop-6N | ecosystem: Environmental > Aquatic > Marine > Wetlands > Sediment ... | reverse complement strand
AATATGGTGATAAAAAAGTTTAATGTGGCTTTTATCATTCATACAAAATACTTATCATTTAATCGAAAGAAACTGGAATGATATAAATTAATGCCCTTTAATACAACCAATCGATCCATTCAGGCAAGAGATACTTTTTTATCTTTTAAACAGGAGTCCTGTAAATACCGGATATTAATCAAATTGGGATACCTGACTGAAATATCGGGCATGATACATTCATTCTATTCTTTGACATTGGTATTATATGTATAATTCATTTTCGAGGGAAACAATGCAGAGATTGTTGATTTTAACGACGTGCTTATTATTGTTGAGTGGAATAGCAGGCGGTCATTCTCCTTCTTTTGAGACATATATAAATCCGATTATTCCAGGAGACCATCCGGATCCCACTCTGACTAAAATTGGCAACTATTTTTACACATCTGGTTCTTCATTTAATCCAACACCTAAAATATACCGCTCCACTGACCTGGTGCACTGGGAAGTCATTGCCCAGCCTGTTTCCGCCTCCTGGTCTGTATATGGCGATGAACCCGGCGGCGGGATCTGGGGCGGCCATATGGTCCTGTATAATGGAACTTACTGGCATTACTTCGGAAGAGGCGGCGGCAGCATGTACTTTGTAACGGCAGAACAACCGGAAGGTCCCTGGAGTAACCCAACACGTGTTGAGGTACCTTCAGGCATGTCCTCGTTGGGTGTTGACAATTCCATTTTCATCGATGATGAAACAGGTCAATGGTATTTGCTCACAAAGCATCTGCCAATCAATAATCATATTGTTGAACTTGGAAATGATGGACAACCTAACGGAAATGTCCTTAATTTGAACTGGCTCAATCCGGATTCTGCATATGGCTGGGCGGAAGGTCCTGTCATGTGGAAGGACAATGGTTATTACTATTACAGTTTTGCCCAACATTTGAGCGGTGCACAGTATGTCATGTTTAGCGAGACCTTGACTGATGATGAATCCGCATGGACCGTTATTGGAGAAAATATTTTCACAGGTACACGCAGCAACTTCGGCACACCGAATCATATTTCACCGGTGGTTAAACTCGATGATGGTACAAGCTGGACCGTTGCGCACAGCAATCACAGTACCAGCTGGCATGCCCAGGGACGCCAGGGATTACTGTGTCAGGTCACTTATGATGATCAATATATTCCCGTTATACAATTTCCCTCCGGTAATGCAGTTGAGGCACCAGTCCTTCCCCATAACGGAGTCCCCTGGACTGTACCCAGATCGGATATGTTCAATTCTGCCGCATTGAATCCCGATTGGTCACATCTCGGATATACACCGGATGCAACCTATTCTCTGGATGAACGGCCAGGCTGGTTATATCTCGAACCATATAACAACCGTAATACCGTCATTCAAAATGACGGTGAACACGGTTATTCCCTGATAACACGCGTTGATTTCGAACCCGAATCCAATTCAGATGAAGCAGGACTCTGGATTATAAATGGTCCTGAAACTCATTCTGCAAAAGTGTTCAGTACTGTCAACAGTGAAGGAATAAGTGTATTCTCATTAAGTTATCAGGAAACACGGTATGATGCAACGAATACAATTGGCTCTGTGTTTTGGCTTAAATTACTTCGAAATGAACATTTTATATCCGGATATTACAGTACGGACGGGATATTCTGGATTCGTATAGGCGGCTTTATAAATGCCCAAACCCTTGACACAGAAAAACCCAACTATAATGATTTTACAGGAAATCAGCAGGGATTATATGTCAAAGGTAAACCGGCCCTTTTTGATCTCTATATTTACAAGGATGCCTACACACCCATCAAGGGATCTACAACAGCCAACCAAACAGGAACTTCTCTGAAATACAGCAATGGCGGATATGTACTTTATAACATACATGCAGACGATTGGGCCATGTATGCCGGTGTTGATTTTGGAAATGCGGATTATGCAAAAACACCGGTTGCGTTGAATATAAATGCATCCTGCACGACCACAGGCAGTGGTGTTGAAGTATGGCTCGACTCACTGGATACAGGGCAGAAAATTGCTGAATGCCCTATCAACGATACCGGCAGCTCGAATACATATCAGACTTTTTCCTGTAATGTCTCACCTGTCACCGGTCAGCATGATGTTTATTTAAGATTTACCGGTACGGAAACCAAAAGACTTTTTCAACTTGATTATTTTTATTTTAAGGCTGAAGGTGACACCTCTACATCGGTTCCCTCTTCTTCACATGCTCATTCTCCATTTCGTTTCGATCTTATGCAAAACTATCCAAATCCTTTCAATCCTGAAACACGGATTATTTTCGAAATTCCCCATCAGTCCTATGTGTCTCTGAAAATATTTGATTTGCTTGGCAGGGAAATAGAAGAACTGGCGGGAAAAGAATTTACCCAAGGAAAGCATTCAATTTTGTTTGACGGCTCACATCTGGCCAGCGGTATCTATTTTTATACGCTGGAAGCAAATGATTTCGCTCAAACGAAGAAAATGTTTATCATCAAATAAAAAGTTGATTCCTGCAAAATAAACCAGGAGTATGATCAACAAACAATAATTTATAAAGTGGACCAATGGATCAGTTAAAAAATCACGAATTCTTAAAAGCAGCCCTTTTTATCCTTATCATTATCTTTTTGGCTTGTACTTCCCAAAAGGGCCAGTCGGATGAAATTATCCTTGCCAAAATCGGCAAGAAAGAAATCACAAAAAGAGAATTTTTAAACAGAAGTGAATTGACCATCAGACCTGGTATTTTTAAGGGCAGAGAAACAACACTGAACAATTTAATTTGTGAAAAGATCCTGGCAATAGAAGCGGAAAAATACAGCCAGTTTTTAAAGAATGAAACCCTTAAGGGCCGGTTAAAGGGTATAAAAGAGCAAATGATGCGCGACAGACTTTATGAGGAAGAGGCCTTTAATAAAGTTCGTTTAGACTCACAGGAAATCAGGAACGCTTACCGGCTTTCCATGCGGGAATACGAGCTTGAATTTTACACGATGCGTGATGAAAACCTTGCTCAAAGAATTGAAGCATTCCTTGATTCTGTACCGGATGTTGCTGATGATATGTTTAAAGAATTAGAGACAGTCCTGGGAAAAAGACCGGTACACAAGGTTAAATACCAGGATCAGGATGATGTTGTGATACACGAATCCCTGTTTAAAAATCCTGTGGAACTTGGAACCGTAATCGGACCGCTGAAACTCACCAATGGTGAATTTATCCTCATGAAAGTATTGAATTGGGTTGATTATCCAATTATCAGCGGAGCGGATCAACAAAACAGATTGAAGGAAGTAGAAGAGAAACTTCATCAGGATAAAGCCCGAAAACGGTGGCAATCCTATCTTGCTGATATGATGAACGGGAAAAAACTGCAGTTTAACGAGCAATCGTTCAAAGTGATATCTGACTGGGCCATGGAATCCTATACGATGACAGGTGCAAATGACTCATTGAATTATCAATTATCAGAAATACCTCCCATCGAACCGGAAATTAATTCGGATGATCCTTTTTTCACCATTGACAATAAATTATGGACCGTTGGCGATTTTAAAAAAATATTAGTATCTCATCCTCTTGTTTATAGATCCAAAAATTTAAACAGGGATAATTTCAGAAAGTATTTCAAATTAGCGATTGTTGATATGATGAGAGATCATTACTTGACGAAAGCTGCGTATAAAAAATCACTTGATGATCATGAAGACATAAAAAAAGAAATGAACATATGGAAGGATGCCTATTTGGCAGAATTTCAAAAAAATAATATCATTAGTACTGCTATTGATCAGGGAACAATTACAAATGATGACAAAGCGGGCATTCAGAAATACTGGGAATCATATGTTCTTGATTTACAAAACAAATACGGTGATTCAATCAAATTAAATTGGGACGAATTTAACAAAGTTACTTTAACCCAGATTGATTATTTCGCATTCAGACCAGGAGTACCCTATCCGGCTGCCGTACCTGCTTTCCCTTCGCTGATAGCTTCTGAAGATCTGAATTATATTAAGCAGGAAAACAGTCTCTGATATGCATCGAATTAATTTTAATCCATGTATCCGTTAACAAATAACGTACTGTTATTTGATGATTTTTAATTAAAACCATATTATGGAGGCCACTATCATGAAACACCTGCCTATCTACTGTCTGTTTATTTGCATGCTTGCGGTCACAGGCACTGTCTATCCGGGGACAACGGGTAAAATTGCGGGACAGGTTCGTGATGTTCAAACAGGGGAACCCCTATCGGGTGCCAATATAACGGTCGAAGGTACTCAGTATGGATCTGCAGCTGATTTAAACGGGAATTATGTCATACTGAATATACAACCCGGAAGTTATACATTGATTATTTCGATGATGGGATATAAAGATTTTATCGTAAATAATGTTCGCATCCTGACCGACCTTACAACAACCATAAATGGTGACCTGGAAACGACAGTGGTTTCAGGGCAGTCTGTCTCCATAACTGCTGAACGCCCCCTGGTTCAGATGGATATGACTTCATCCCTTACTTCAGTTGGTTCCAAGGAAATCGAGATGCTGCCTGCCCAGAGTGTTTCAGAACTGCTGGAACTGCAGGCGGGTGTCATTAATTATGGTGGCATTCATATCCGCGGCGGCCGTTCAGGCGAGGTGGCATACTGGGTTGACGGTATTGCCGCAACAGATGCCTTTTATGGCGGACAGGGAATAACAGTAGAGAATTCCGCCATTGAAGAATTACAGGTCGTCAGCGGCACGTTTAATGCCGAGTATGGTCAGGCGATGTCCGGTATCGTGAATATTATTACGAAAGAAGGCGCATCAAAATATTCCGGAGAATTCAGTGCCTATATGGGAGATTATTTATCAAACTCGGATATATACAATGTATTAAACCGTGTCGAAGTGACAGAGACTGAAGACGGATCACTGCAGGAATATGCAGAGTATGAAAATCCCCTTAAAAAACTCAATCTGTCCTATAATACTGAATTCAATCTGAGTGGGCCCGTACCATTTACAGGAAAAAAACTGACCTTTTTTGTAAACACCCGTTACTTTTCCGATGAAGGCTTTTATTACGGAAGAAACTGGTTCACACCGCAAAATCTCAGAGGCGACAGCTCGCTGGTTTCATTAAGTCCATATTACCGGTTCAGCACCCAGGGAAAGCTGACCCTGCGTCCCTTCTCGAATACAAAAATCAGTTACAACGGATTCTGGAATGAATGGAGCCGGGAACGAACTACCGGGTATGACTTTATTAACTGGCATGACTTTAAATATGCGCCGTACAGCATCCCCAAACAATTAGGAAGTTCCAACACGCATATTATCGCATTGAACCAGGTTCTTTCACCTGAAACCTTCTTTGAAATAAGGATCAATAAATACTATTCCGAAAATAGCCAGTATTTGTATGAAGATCCCACCTCAACACCGCATTGGATGGTTAAAGTAATGGACGATTCCGGCCAGGAGAGCATTTTTGATCTGTCTACAGAAGAAGGAAGGGCAGGACTTTCTGATGCCCAGGTAAATCAATGGTCTTATGAATATTTTGTTAATGCAGCTGATGCGGATGGATACATGCATCAGGATTCATTGATCGCCCCGGCACAGTATAGTTTTCTGAGAGGCGGAACAGACCTGAACCATAATTTCCGCAGTACAAGCTACTGGGTTGGCAAGTTTGACATGGTAAGTCAGATATCAAAGAAACACCAATTTAAATTTGGCGGGGAAGTTCGATTATATGAATTGAAACTGGATAATATCCAGTTACAGCCTAAGAAAAACGATGAAGGGAATACCATCGAACCCTTCGCTCCGGCTGTCCCTGATATATCGACGATATTCCATGATCAGTATACCCGGGAGCCCGGAGAATTTTCTGCCTATTTCCAGGATAAGATGGAATTTTCCAATCTTATTGTAAACCTGGGTTTGCGTTATGATTACTTTGATCCCAACTCCGTTTTGCCGGCTGATCCGACCGATCCAAATATTTACGATCCATTTCGTCCGGAAAATAAATACAAAGACTGGCAGGATCCCTCTGACGAGCTTGGCTATTCAGAACTTCAGGACTATGAGAAACAGTTTGAAGAATATACACCGGAAGAAAGACGGTCCTTTATGCATAAAAAGGTTGAGCCCAAAATGCAGCTCAGCCCCCGCCTGGGTATCGCCTATCATATTACCGAGCAGGGTGTTATCCATTTTTCGTATGGCCATTTTTTCCAAATTCCTGAATTTCGTTTCCTCTATGATGTTCCGGACTTCAAACTGGCCAGCGGCAATAACAATATTTTAGGGAATGCCGATTTGAATGGGCAGAGAACCGTTCAATATGAAGTGGGATTATCCCAGCAAATTGCGGAACAAACAGGTCTTGACGTAACGATTTTTTACCGTGATATACGGGACTGGGTAGGGACAAGTCCGGTACAAAAAACAGCCAGAACCTCTGTGTCCTATGTAACCTATGAAAACAAGGACTATTCAAATGTCCGGGGATTTAATGTTAAAGTTGAAAGACGATTAACCAAATATTGGGGAGCACGTGTCGATTATTCCTATCAGGTCGCTGAGGGCAGCTACTCCAATCCGACGGATGCTTTTAATGCCATGCGCAGCAACCAGGAGCCCAGACTCAATTTAATTCCTTTGAACTGGGATCAGACACATACACTGAACGCTCAACTTTTAACGAGGTTTCATAATTGGACAGCAACCATTATCGCAAAATACAACACAGGCACCCCCTACAGCCCGAGCTTTGCCGTTTCAGAAGCTGTCGGATCAACAAGTTACACGGGTTTAACCGAGAACAGCGCCCGCAAACCGAAAATTCACAGTTATGATCTGTATATAACCAAAATGTTTAATCTGAAAAATATCAAACTTACCTATTTCCTGTATGTTTACAATTTATTTGATCAGCGTGGAGAGCTCAATGTCTATTCAGACACGGGTACAGCATCCTATACAACCAATCCAAGAATAGAAAACGTGTCCCCCGTAAAGGAACGTATCGGTACCGTTGTGGATTATTATTCACGGCCCGATTATTATATAGCGCCACGGCAGATTCAAACTGGATTGTCAATTGGTTTTTAAAATGAGTGCCGTAATGATATCAGCAAATGCGAAATTGAACAAGAGTATATATTCCCGGTCGCCAAAAATTATTATAGGAAAAATACCTTTCAGATACGGGACGATATGATATTTTCAATCTACGGATAAAATCCTAAAGGAGTAAACAATGACGAAATTATATCACTTGATATTTTGTGTATTGTGCTTCCCCGGCTTAATTCTCTCTCAAAACATAAATGAACTCCACGGGGATCAAGCCTATTCTTACAGGGGTATCTATGAGGGCAATAAAATCAGGGTCCCGTTTTATAATGAAGGCTTTATCGGAAATCGTCCGGATATCAATCCTGATGATTTTAAGGGAAACTGGCCTGTAGGATCTACCATGGGTTATATTAACCAGCTGGTTCCGTTTATTGGTGCGGAAGTATTGGATAAAAACAGCGTGGTACAGCATATTGTTTCCGAAGCTCAGGGTCAGAGAGCCGGGACCTCCGGCAACGCCGCATCCGGTGATGTCGATGAATTTGGCTATTGGCGATCACTGGCTCCTTTACCCGGATTTGCCAACGACAATGTACAGGAAGTCGCCATGAGCCATAAAAAAGGGACCTGGCCCCCCAGATGGCCTGATAAAATGGATCAGCGTGACGCGGGATGGCCCGGCTCCTGGAATGGTTATTTTGGCCGCAATCAATTTAATGCCGATCAGGAAAGTTATTTTGTCGTGGATGATTATCTTAATGATGAGTTTTTATTTTATCCGGATGCAACGGACTCTTCCCGAAGAGGTCTGGGAATACGAGGCTATATTCGGGGCCTGCAATGGAATAACATTCTTGTGGAAGACGTCCTCTTCTCACTATATGATTTCGAGAACATCGGCACCTATAATCATGATAAAATGAATTTCGGGATGCTTTCCGGACCCTGTATCGGTTCCCAGGTGAGTTCAAGTGTTTTTGATGATGCAGGTGATGACGGTGGCGAATACGATCTTGATCTGGATCTGGGCTGGCACACAGATCAGGACTGGATTGGCTGGGATGGAAGCCAGGTAGGCTATCACGGCCTCGCTTTTTTTGAGACGCCGGGTAATCCATACGATGGAATTGACAACGATGGCGACGGCATTAACGGATCAGGGCCAATTATTTCAGAAACCTTATTCGAACCGGTTACTTATCAGGTGGGAGACGAGGTTGTTGTTATTGATTACAGCAGCTTTGAACGGAATATTGAGTTAATGCAGGCCGATGGTGTAAACATTATCTATTTAGGCAAGACATATACGTTTCTCCCCAATGTAGCATTAGAGGAAATACCCAATAATTTAATTGATGACAATCTCAATGGAATTATCGACGAAAACAACGGAAGCGAGTTAATTGACGAAAACGGTCAATTCATTCGCTCTGTCTGGCTTTATGTAAACAGAAAATATGTCAATTATTTTACAGGTGAAGGCGCAGACAATCTGCTGATTGATGAAAGAAGAGATGATGGTATTGATAATGATGAGGACTGGAATTCAGATGAAGATGATACCGGGAAAGATGGGCTGGCAGGCTCCGGCGATGCCGGTGAGAATGACGGAATACCCACTCCCGGTTAAAAACATTTTGATGCGACCGACATCTCAGAATCGGACATGATCGGTTTAACAGCATTTAATATCTTTACGCCCTGGACCTTGTATCCCTTATACGCTGATGAAACATTATGGGAAGGCATTGAACCGGGATTTTTAAATGCCAGAGGCCAGTATGGAGATACAGATATCCTCATGGGATCCGGATATTTCCCGCTTCGTTCAGGTGAAATTAACAGATTTTCGCTTGGCGTTCTTTTTGGGGAGGATAAAGATGATCTCGTAAGGAACAAACAATGGGCCAGTGAAGCATATGAAAATAATTATGAATTTGCCAAAGCACCCGATATGCCGACTGTTACAGCTCTGGCCGGCAATAACCAGGTAACTTTGTATTGGGATGATGTAGCGGAGCAATCAGAAGATCCGATATTGGGAAAGGACTTCGAAGGGTACCGAATATATCGCTCCACAAGTGATGACTGGAGCGACATGAAAGCGGTTACAGATATGTGGGGTACGCTTACATTCCGAAAACCCATCGCACAATTCGACTTGAAAAATGGAATCCAGGGAAAGTTTCCAATACCCGTCAAAGGCGTTTATTTTGATCTGGGGACCGATAATGGTATTGTTCACTCATGGACTGATTCAACGGCAAAAAATGGTTTTAATTACTTCTATGCCGTTACATCCTATGATCATGGCGATGCGGAAAGCGGTTTTCCACCAAGCGAATGTTCCTATATTCTCTCCATTCGGCCCGATGGAACCATCTCAACTGGAACCAATGTGGTTGAGATTCGTCCGGAAGCCCCTGTTGCCGGATTTATAGGACCGACCCTTGAGGGAGAATGGCTTGATGAGTCGAGCACAACGAGTCAGCTGCAAGTTGAAATTATTGATGAATTCAACCTGATAGATGCAACATACCAGGTGACTTTTGAGCAAAATGATGTTGTAACAGCCCTTGGTATTTATCCCACGACCTCCAGCTTTTCCCTTATAAAAATGTCCAATTCTCTTCTGCCTGACACTTTGATAAACAGACAGCCTGTTCCCGCTTTCGATGAAGTCCTGCCAACCTATAATGGAACCAGACTTCATCTAACGAATACATCGGATCATTCGGTTTCTTTGAACGTGGATGATACACAGTGGAACCGAAATGATGTTTATCCTTACGCTATAGTGCCTTTTCGAACCTCCAAAACAAAAGGGCTCGCAAAAGCCAGTGATTACAAAATCGAATTTTTCGATATGGCCGGCATGGACACGTCTCTATATTTTGACGACGGCAGCAGAGAATATGAGCCTGTTTCCGTGAATTTCAAGATAACGAACCTCACAGAAAACAAGCAAATTGATTTCGCATTTCGGGAACGCGATGGTGAGGGCGGCATCTTTTCCGCCTTTTCAAGTGGCTCCGGAAATTCTTCTGATGAAGTCTATTTTCTCGAAAAGAATGAATCTGACTCAATCATTGTGACCTGGAAATTTACGGTTTCCAGCCCGGAAGACTCAACTGCCACCGGACCTCGCGGGGGTGATTATCTGGAAATCATCACAGACAAACCATTTTTAAAAAATGATGTATTTGAATTTTCCACTATGCCCGCCTCTTTTGATAAAGAAAAAGCCAAAAATGATCTGGACAATATACGCGTTGTGCCCAATCCTTATATAGTTGCCAATTCCTGGGAACCGGAGAATACATTTCAGAACGGACGGGGTCGACGGGAACTTCACTTCATGAATTTGCCGCCTCGCTGCACGATTAGTATCTATAATATTCGAGGTCAATTGATCGCCACTCTGGAGCATGACGATTCAATCTGGAACGGTACTGAAATCTGGAACATGCAGTCAAGAGATCTTCTTGATATTGCTTACGGTCTCTACATATATCGTGTTGTAACACCTGATATTGGCGAGAAAGTGGGTAAATTTGCTGTAATCAAATGATATGAGTTTCTCAGTATTTGAATTCAGGATCCAGGCATTCTGTGGATTTAGATATCCATGAAAGGAGAAAAATTATGAACCGGTTTAAATACATCTTTTTAACTTTTTTTACCTTATCCCTTACATCAGCTTTTGCTGAAGAGGTTACAAAAGTCGGTACAACGGCAGCAGGATTTTTAAACGTCGATGTAGGAGCCCGTGCTATTGGTATGGGCGGGGCGTTTGTTTCCATGGCCGATGATGCGACAGCCTTATACTGGAATCCGGCTGGCATTGCCGGATTCTCACGCCCACAGGCAATTTTCACACACATGCGCTGGATTGCTGATATCACCTTCAATTATGCGGCATTTACAGTACCCTTTGGGAAATATGGTTCTATCGGACTGAATGCCACTTTTATGACGTGCGATCAGATGGAACGAACAACCGTTTATTCACCAGAAGGGACAGGAGAAATGTTTGACGTTGGTTCCTATGCTTTTGGTATCGGATATGGTGCCAATCTGACGGATCGCTTTTCGATAGGTTTCAACTTCAAGTACATACAGGAACATATTTATCATTCATCCGCAAATGGATTTGCCTTTGATATTGGCACTCTATATGAAACCGGATTGAATGGCATGAAAATCGGCATGAGCATTACCAATTACGGAACAAAGATGCAGATGAGCGGTCAGGATATGCTCATCCAGGTCGATGTAGATAAATCGATAAATGGCAATAATGCAAATATCAACGCATTTTTGGCCACTGAGAAATACAATTTACCCCTGATGTTCCGGGTCGGCGTGAGCATGGATGTACTGAAAGGAGCCGGTAACAGCAACTTAAACTTGAGTTTGGATGCCCTGCATCCCAATGATGATGTAGAAAGTATAAACATGGGTGTAGAGTATATTTACAATAATCTCATAGCCCTGCGCGGCGGTTATCACTCTTTGTTTGCCGGAGAATCAGAGACCGGACCAACTTTTGGAGGGGGACTGAATATCAATCTAATGGAAAACCTGCTACTCAATTTGAATTATTCTTATATGGATTTTGGTGCGCTGGATAATGCGCAAATGCTCACTTTGGGAATACAATTTTGACAAGGTATTTGCATGCTGACCTCCACAATATACAGCACGCTTTTTTCCAGGGACTATTTTGACCTCCTTCCTATATTGAGTAAATAAATATGTGTAATAAAGTAACAATAAAATTTTTCACATTGATACTATTATTCATCCTGGGTTCAGGTGTTCATACTTTCGCTTTCGAATCCAATGCAAATGCACGGAATCCGATTATCTGGTCCGATGTTCCCGATCCTTCAGTTATCAGGGTGGACAATACATACTATATGAGCAGTACAACCATGCATATGAACCCCGGTGTCCCTATCATGAAATCCATGGATCTGATTAACTGGGTAACTGTGAATTACGCATCTGACATACTCGTCGATACAGATGCTCTTTCACTTGAAAACGGTCAGAACGCCTATGGCAAGGGTTCCTGGGCCAGCAGTATTAGACATCACAATAATAAGTTTTATGTGGTGACATTTTCCTATACGACAGGTAAGACACATATTTATCAGACACATGACATCGAAAATGGACCCTGGTCAGCCCATACTCTTGAAGTACTCTGCCATGATCCGTCATTGCTTTTTGACAACGACCGTGTATATATTATTTATGGCGTGGACGATATTAAGATAATCGAACTCACACCTGATGCAACAGCGATTCAACCTGGAGGGCTCAATCAAGTCCTTATTCCCAAAGCAAGTCAAATCGCGGGATCGAATTTTTATGTTCCGGCTGAAGGATCTCACATGCATAAAATCAACGGTCAATATTATGTATTTCTCATATCCTGGCCGGCCGGCAGCATGCGTACCGAGCTGGTTTACCGTGCGGAAAGTTTGACCGGTACATACGAAGGAAGAATTGCGCTGCGGGACGACGGTGTCGCACAGGGAGGACTGGTCGACACACCTGAAGGAGACTGGTATGCCGTGCTTTTTCAAGATCATGGTTCGGTCGGACGTATCCCCTATCTGGTTCCGGTTAGCTGGGAAGATGATTGGCCGATGTTCGGCGTGAATGGCCAATTACCGGATGAGCTTGACATTCTGGTAAAAAATGATGAAATTCCTGCAATTGTAGCATCGGATGAATTTGACCAGGATTCTGAACTTCCATTGGTCTGGCAGTGGAATCATAATCCGGATAACAATAACTGGTCCGTCACTGAGCGTCCAGGATTCCTGCGGCTGACAAATGGAAGAATTGATGAAAGTTTTGTTGATACACGTAATACACTGACACAAAGAACATTCGGCCCCGAGTGCTCAGGAATCATTGCCATGGATATAAGCCAGTTGCTGGATGGTGATGTTGCAGGTCTTGGTGTGTTGCAGGAAAACTATGGGTATGTTGGTGCAAAGATATCAGGAGAATCCAAATCAATAGTAATGGTTAATGGAAATACCGAGAACGTCACAGAAATTGAAAATATTCCAATTTATCAAAATGTTCTTTATCTGCAAATTGGCTGCGATTTTAAAAACAAAACAGACCGGGCCTATTTTTATTACAGCCTGGATGGTGTCGTATGGAACCAGATTGGAAATACATTAAAAATGTCCTACACCCTTTCTCATTTCATGGGGTATCGTTTTGCATTGTTCAATTTTGCCACAGAAACAATCGGCGGGTATGTCGATTTTGATTATTTCAGAATAAACGACGCACTTCCGGTGCTGTCCGCTGTTGATGATATGGATGATAAAATCAGGACAGAATTCCAAATTTATAATAATTATCCGAATCCATTTAATGCAGCCACGGTAATCCGTTATCATCTGCCGGTAAGAAGCAAAATCAATCTCAAAATTTATGATCTTCTTGGACACGAACTGAAAACCCTTTATAAGGGGATGCATGAGCGGGGTATTTATGAAGCAAAACTCGATGGAAGTGAATTGGTCAGCGGTATTTATCTCTGTCGGCTTTCAACGGACAGTTATGCAATCACAAAGAGACTCCTGTTAATAAAGTGAGAGATTTTTTAAATATATTTTAATTGTATGGCTACATGTGAACAGAACGGAGTTATATGTGAATAAAGCTGATAAATTGCTGGTAATAATTCCCATAACCTTGATGTTAATCAGCAATGCATTTTGTATCGAATACAGTACGATAAAAAGCCCCGGTGAAAACATTTCAGTGTCTTTCTATCTGACTTTGAAAGGTGAACCTGTTTATACAGTCTCATTTTCTGATGAAGAGATTCTGAGCGAATCGAAACTGGGAATTATTCGTGATGATAATGATTTCTCCACAAATCTTTCGCTTGACTCAACGTCAGCACAAAGCGTTGTAATCGATCATTATACAATACTCCATGGCAAACGAATGAACTGCAGCTATACAGGAAACCGGGTTGTGTTTTACCTGAAAAATAGCAATTTAAAAACAATGGAAATAATTTTTCAGGTATCAAATGATGGTGTCGCATTCAGGTACTATTTCCCCGGCAATACAGAAAGCACTATTAAAATCCTGAAAGAGACAACTTCCTATCACTTCCATTCTTCTGCAAAGGCTTTTCTTCAGCCCTGTCAGAATTCACAAACAGGCTGGTGCAACACACAGCCATCCTATGAGGAGTATTACCGAAAGAATATTTCGGTTGGTACGAGTGCACCTTATGCTGCAGGATGGGTGCTGCCTGCTCTTTTCAATGATGGAAATATTTGGATGTCTGTTACTGAAACAGCAGTGGATACCAATTATTGCGCGTCCCGTTTAAGTCAGTTATCTCCTGATGGTGAATATACAATACAATTTCCTCAGTCTACCGAAGGTCGCATCGGGGAACCGGTTTTACCTGAAACGGTTATCCCCATGCACACGCCGTGGCGGATACTTGCTGTTGCTGACAATCTGGCTGATCTTATTGAATCCACATTGGGAACCGATCTGGCCATTCCGGCCCGATATGATGTCACATCATGGCTTGAACCCGGTGTTGCTTCCTGGAGCTGGGTAATTCTGAAAGATGGTGCCACCGTATACAATACACAAAAAGAATTTATTGATTTTGCATCCTCCATGAACTGGCGGTATTGCCTCGTAGATGCATTATGGGATACTCAGATCGGGTATACTCAGATACAGCAACTTGCTGAATATGCTGAAGCCAGGGATGTAAAACTGCTGTTATGGTATAATTCAGCAGGCAACTGGAACACCACGCCCCAGACACCGAAAGATAAATTATTGACAAAGGAATTAAGGCATAGTGAGTTCCAAAAGCTCCGGGAGATGGGCATCGGCGGTATTAAAGTCGACTTTTTTGCAGGCGATGGACAATCCATGATGAATTATTATATTGACATTTTAAAAGATGCAGCCAAATACAATCTGGCAGTTAACTTTCATGGATGTACCTACCCGAGAGGATGGCAGCGTACTTATCCGAATCTGGTTACAATGGAAGCAATTAAGGGTGAAGAATATGTCACTTTCGGTCAATACGACGCTGATCAGCAGCCTTCTCATTGTGCCACCTTACCTTTTACCAGGAATTTGTTCGATCCAATGGATTATACCCCTGTCAATTTTTCAGGCATACCTGGCAGAATACGCCGGACAACGGGCGGTTTTGAAATTGCATTGTCGGTTCTATTTACCTCAGGTATTCAGCATATCGCAGAAACGCCGGCGGGCATGGCAGAACAAAAAGACTTCGTGAAGGATTATATGAGCACTTTACCCGGAAGATGGGATGATGTAAAATTTATTGACGGCTTTCCGGGAGAGTTTGTTGTTATGGCCAGAAAAGCCGGCGAAAGATGGTTTATAGCAGGCATTAATGGTAAAAATACCGAACATACAATTAATTTAAATCTGCCTTTTCTGGGTGATATAGCCAAAGGTATTATAATTACCGATTCAGTGAGTACAGATTATATCATAAAAAGAGGTGTCGATTTTTCAGTACCGTTTGATATAAAAATGTTTCCATATGGCGGATTTGTTATAAAAACCCTTCTGGAAGGTGAAGAACCGGATACCATGCAATACACAATCACTGCAATTCCTGATATTGAAACCGATAAGGCCAATAATTTCACCCTGCAGCATAATTTTCCGAATCCATTTAATCCTGTTACCCAAATCTGTTATCAAGTCCCTGTACAGTCTGAAGTCAGTATTAATGTGTATGACATATCCGGGCGCCACATCAAAACCCTTGAGGAAACGGAAAATACGCCAGGACAGTATACCCTGACCTTTGACGCTTCAACCCTTGCCAGCGGTCTGTATCTGTATCGTATGAAAGCAGATCATTTTACGCAAACACGCCAAATGATGCTCATTAAATAAGGCGTTTTATAAAAAATTCAGCATTTGAATAAAAATTAATTTAAATTTTTAAATAAGGAAATAAATGGATTTATATTTTTTTGAAAGGAGAAGACTGTATGAAACAATTTCAGACCAAAATGGCAATGATTCTCTTCATTTTACTGGTCACAGCCCTGCCCTTATGGGGCGGCACAACCGGTAAAATAGCAGGTACGGTCATTGAAGCAGAAACAGGTGACCCCCTGCCTGGAGCAAATGTCATGATTGCAGGGACCACGCTTGGTGCCGCGACCGACCTTGACGGGCGCTTTTCCATTCTGCATGTTCCACCCGGCCAATACGATGTGTCTGTTTCGGTTATTGGCTATACGAAAAACACCGTGACTGACGTCAGGGTACGGATTGACCAGACTGCACGTGTTGATTTCAGTCTTGAGATGGAAACGCTTGAAGGAGAAGCAGTAACCATTGTCGCCGAGAGAAATATCATCAAGAACGATGTGGCAACAAGTGTCGTAGCGGTCACAACGGATCAGGTCAAGGAACTTCCTGTGTCCAGTGTAAGCAGCGTTGTTGAACTGCAGGCCGGAATTGAGGCAGGCATGAGAATCCGGGGTGCCGGAGCCGAGGAATCACTTGTATTGATGGATGGCGTTACCCTTCGGGATCCCCGAAGCAATCAGCCCATCACCAGTATCGCATTAAGCTCAATAAAAGAAATATCCATTGAACGGGGCGGATTCAATGCAGAGTATGGTCAGGTTCGATCCGGTATTGTTAATGTGGTCACGCAGGAAGGCAGCCGGTCTGCTTATCACGGCAACCTTGAATTCAAATACGGGCCACCTCACAAAAAACATCTCGGAATCTCCCCATTTGATATTAACTCAAACTGGCTCAGGCCCTATTTCGATGACGATGTCTGCTGGACCGGTACAAGAGGTGAGGATTTTGAAGACCTGAATTCGAATCAATACTGGGATGAAGGCGAACCATTTACCGATTCAAACGGCGACGGCGAATGGACAGGCTGGGATAAATACACACAACGTCAATATCCTGAATTTATTGGCTGGAATCAAATTTCTGAAGACTTGCTGAGTGACGATGACCCGACCAACGATGTGTCAGCCTACGGGGCACAGCAAATATTCAAATGGGAAACCCGAAAACAACCCGCGTATGATCAGCCGGATTATGATGTTGATGTTGGTTTTGGTGGACCTATCCCATTGATAAGTGACAAGTTTGGGGATTTGCGTTTTTTCACAACCTATCGCAAACACCGCGAAATGCTGCTTGTCCCTCTGTCAAGGGATGATTATGTGGACTGGGACTGGTCCCTCAAACTTATTTCGGACATCAATCCTTCCATGAAACTGACTTTTTCAAGTTTAATCGGAAAACGATATACCATGCAGCAAAACTGGAGTTATTTTTATATCAGGTGGCCGAATGAAGTCGCCGGTCAGGCAAGTTCATTAAGCACGTTGTTCGGTACAGGCATGTTCTCTGTTGTCGATATCGGGCACAAAAATTTTGCAGTGAAGCTCACTCACCTTTTAAGTCCTGAAACATTTTATGAAATCACTGCCGAACATTTTATCAGAGATTATTGGGGAAGGCCCCCGGGAGACAGGGATAAAACAACATTAACAGAGGTCGTTGACGGTTACTATGTTGATGAGGCCCCGTTTGGTTATGACAATGATGATGCGCTTGGTATTTCAGGAATGGTCTTCGGCGGTTTTACCTGTAAACGCAGAGACAACACGAAAGTATCTGCGACAACCCTTAAAGCGGATCTGACAAGCCAGCTCGACTTTAACAACCTTGTCAAAGCGGGTGTTGAGTTTGTTTATAACAGGCTTGATTTTGACTATGGAGAAATCGCCAACTATTCAAGAGACCGGTATGAACAGCATATTGACTATGTGGCAGAGCCTTTAAGAGCGGCTTTTTACATTCAGGATAAACTGGAAACCAAAGGCTTTATTATGAATGCCGGTTTAAGGCTCGACTACAGCAACTCCAATACGGAATGGTGGGATGTCGATCCCTATGACAATACGTTCTTTTCAGCCAAATACAATGAAGATGATGAATATGCCATGACAAAATCAGAAGCCCAATGGCAGTTAAGTCCCCGTCTTGGTATTTCTCATCCAATCACGGAAAATTCAAAATTGTTTTTTAATTACGGACATTTCAAACAAATGCCGTCTTATGAAACACTTTTCCAGACAGCCCGTGCCGCAGACGGTCGTATGTATACTTTTGGTGACCCCAATTTAACGCTAGCAAAAACGATTTCCTACGAACTAGGTTATGATCACGCATTATTCAATGATTACCTGATTCAGATTGCTGCTTTTTACCATGACATCTTTGATAAACAGGATCAGACAAGATACACCGCAATCAGCGGTATTGTATATCAAAGGACAACCAGCAATGACTACGAGGACATCCGAGGCGTTGAGCTGACACTCAGAAAGATGACAGGCCGCTGGTGGACATTCTTCGGTAATTATACATACCAGGTCACAACACGCGGTCATTTCGGACGGGATCAGATTTATGAAAATCCCTCAGAGCAAAAACGTTATGATGAGGCCACTGTCAATCTGTACCAGGAACGACCGTCTCCAAATCCATATGCGCGGTTTAATTTATCATTAACCACGCCAATGGATTATGGTCCCAAATTGGCTAATATCAATATTCTTGGCGGATATTCCATGAATGTATTGTTTACATGGAGGGCTGGAGGTTATCGTACATACAATCCATTAAATGCTTCTGGAATCAGGAACAATGTTCAGGATACAGATTATTTCAACACGGTTTTGCGATTTGGTAAGACCTTTCAATTCAACAAGCTCAGAATTCAGGCCTTTGTGGACATCAACAATCTGTTCAACTATAAACGGATGTCTTTGGCCAACTTTGGCGGCAAAAATGATGATGGTGTCCTGTACTGGCAAAGTCTGCATTTACCGGAAAGTGATGCCTATGATAATATACCGGGTGATGACAGATATGGCTCATATCGAAAAGAAGGTGTGGATTATCAGCCTATGGAAGGCAGAGGTATAATTAACTATGACACATTTGTAGGTGAGTCCGGGGTGATTTATTATGACAAGTCAAATCAAAAATATGTTGAATATGTTGAGGAAGCCTGGGTTGAAGTGGAGCAGGGACGACTTGACCGGATTCTTGAAGATAAAGCCTATATAGATATGCCCAATCAGGACTCGTTTACATTTTTAAGTCCAAGACAAATTTTCATCGGACTCCGGGTTTCATTTGATTTAAGATAATAATGCATTATTCGGATAATGAGAATGGCAAACCGGTTACATAATTTTTAAATAAAGAGGAGTTTAAATGAAAATCCTAAAATCTTATAGAATATTGACCGGCACATTTTTTGTCATACTAATGAGCCTGTCAAACAACGGTTTCAGCCAGCAATTGGGCGCATCCGGTGAATTGAAGTGGCTGCGTATCAATTCACTGCATACCTATTTTTCTGAACAGGGTGCTGAGACTGAAACCGGCGGAACCGAAGAAACAAATATCACTTTTTCATGGCCGGGTGAATACGGTATTGATCAATATACCATGCGTTCAAACGGCATGTGGCTTGGCTGCCGCAATTATTATGATTCAAAGGTCGACAGGACATTTGATAAAATGGTCACAAATATTGGTCTAAAGCCAAATGAATATACGGAACGACCGATATACGATGCCGTTGATTTCAGGCTGATTGGACAATTTGCACATCCCATTGTGAATGTCGACGGAGCCCTTGCTTCAGAATTGACACAATATGATGTTTTGGATGATATTGATCCGGATCTGCCGGCAGATCGTATGCTTATTGTGAAGAATCATACGTCAATTGGCGTCACTGTAACAAAAAAAGTATATGCATGGTCAACAAAAGGGCATGATAATTACTATATCTATGATTACACACTGAAAAACACAGGCATCATTGATAATGACGGCACCTTGAATCCACAAACAATCAATGATTTTTACTTTCTGCTCGCCAGCAGGCATACATTCTCCGGTGAATCCATTATTCCTGGTGATCCTGATGGAACCAACTGGGGATCCGGCGCCATGCAGTGGGGCGGTAATGTGGTGAACGATGTGGTTGGTCGTGATCCACTGGCTGATGATTATGAGTTCCGAGCCTATATATCCTGGTACGGGCCCAATTCTGCTCAGCCAGTGACTGATGACTGGGGTTGTCCAAATTATAAGGATGACGGGGTTATGGCTGCAGCCAAGTATGCGGGCCGCGTTGTACTTCATGCTGACAAATCAGCATCAGACAAATCGGATGACCTTTATCAGCCCAGAACAACCCGTTTTTGCTACTCAGATGATCCTGTTATGCAGAGGGCGGGTTCACCTTATAATGAAATATTCATCAATCAGCGCTATGACTTTATGTCCTCCGGTCATGATGCAATGACCCACACCGAGCAGCTTGAAGCTTCCGGTTTATCAGCAGATGTCTGGTCAGCCGGAGCCGGCACCTCGGGTCATACCATCACACAGGGATTCGGACCTTATACACTTGAAACAGGTGACAGCGTTCATTTCGTACTTGCGGGTTCTGTTGCTGGAATAAGCCGTGAAAAAAACCGTGAAGTCGGCGGTAACTGGATACAATATGTCAATGGAACCGGAACTCCGGAACTAATCAAGCCCGATGGTACCAAGACGACAGATCATGACGAATATAAAAGAGAATGGGTATGGACATGTAAAGATTCGTTGATAAAAGCATTCAGGAATTCAATCACCAATTATGAATCCGGTTTTGATATTACACTGGCGCCTCCTCCTCCTGAAGAATTTGTCGTAAGATCCGGCGGTGATCGGATATCTCTTTCATGGGCCAGCAATGCGACCAGCGCTCCCAATTTTGACGGCTACGTGATTTACCGGGCCGAAGGCAATGTCATGCAGCCGAAAACCGTATATAAAAAATTGTGGGAATGCAACGGTTTAAATGCGGTTCACGCATTTGATGATACATCGGCTGCCCGTGGATTTGATTACTACTATTCCATTCAGTCCAAAAGTGACGGCTCCGAGAACAACGGGGTTCCGCAGTACAGCGGTCTGTTCTGGACCCTGACCAGCGTACCGGCTTATCTCCGCCGTCCTGCAGGCAAAAAACTCGACGAGGTCCGTGTGGTACCCAACCCGTATGACATCCGGGCCAGAGCGCTTCAGTTCGGCGATGAATACCAGTATGACCGCATCGCTTTTTACGGCCTCCCCCCCGTCTGCGACGTCAAGGTCTTCACGGAAAGAGGCGACCTGATCTGGGAAAAATACCACGACGACGGCTCAGGCGACGAACTCTGGGATTCCCTGACCTCATCCAGACAGATCATTGTCAGCGGTATTTACATTCTCTATGTGGAAACACCGGAAGGCGAATCGGTGTACCGTAAATTTGTGGTCATTAGATAAAGGACGGGATATATGAAAAAGACAATTTATAGACTGATTGCCGGCCTGCTCATGGTTGCATTGACCACTGCGTATGCCGGAGAGAACAAGAAACTGGCCCAGTCGGGTTTCCAGTTTTTAAGTGTCATATCAGACGCGCGGGCCGCGGCCATGGCCGATGCCATGACCAGTCTGGAGATCGGCTCCAGCGCCCTGTTTTTCAACCCCGCCGGCATGGCTGACATGGAAGGCCTGGTGGACATCTCGGCCAGCATGAATCAGTGGATCGCGGATATTTCTCACAACGCCTTCAGTCTGGCTGTCAGTCCGGCCGGGGGGCGTTACGGGGTATTCGGTTTTTCCTTTCAGAATGTCAATTACGGCGATTTCTACGGAACACGCGTGGACAAGTCCACGGATCTCGGCTATACGGACACCGGGCTCTTCCAGCTCTCTTCCATGGCCGCAGGCATCGGCTATGCAAAGCGCCTCAACGACCGATTCAGTGTCGGCGGACAGGTCCGGTGGGTCAGGCAGGATCTCGGCGAAAGCGTGATTCCCGTGGTCTCCGCAGAGCTCGACACGTCCCTCGAGGCCGTCTCCAATGTGCTCGAACCCCTGGCTTTTGATTTCGGCACGCAGTTCAAAACAGGATTCAAAAGTCTGGTCTTCGGCATGTCGGTCCGTAATTTCTCAAAGGAAATCGAGTATGTGGAAGAGGGCTTTCAGCTGCCTCTGGTCTTCAACCTCGGTATTTCCATGGATGTCATGGATTTCTGGGAAAACGCGCCACTGGAGCAGTCGCTCTTTGTCAGTATTGATGCCAGTCATTACCGCTCTCATCCCGAACAGCTCAAATTCGGCCTCGACTACACACTCATGGATATCCTCTCATTAAGAGGCGGATATGTGACCAACAACGATGAGGACGGCTTCTCCTTCGGTGTCGGCGTCTCCTATTTCGGCGTCACATTCGATTATGCCTATTCACCGTTCGGCATCTTTGACAAAGTGCAGCGCATGACCGCGCGCTTTTCCATGTAATTACGTGAAGGAGAATCATTATGAAACGATATCAACTTATTTGTTTAACGCTGTTTGCGGCCGCTGCTTTCTTCTGCGCGTGTGAATACGATGTGGCTGAACCGCCCTGGGAGCAGGACCATACCAATCCCCCGACACCGGTTATCACATCTGTCGAACCGGCCGGCGCTGCATCTCCAGGTATCAATACTATTACCATTTACGGTGAAAATTTCGCAGCAAACGCAGAGGACAATAAGGTCTATTTTGACAATATCCCGGCTGAAATCGTCGATGCAACAAGTACTGCCATCACGGTACGCCGCCCGAACCTGGTTACGGACTCCTCCGATATTGTGGTCATTTCGTACGATGCCATAGAAGCCGCCACGTATGGTCCATACAAAATTAACCCGGTCATGGAACGCTACGGCCAATTTCTTGATAATGTTGAATTAAAAGGACTTGCCGTGGACGATGATGAGAACTTATATGTACTTCAACCTTTTGAAAACAAACTCTTTAGAGTACCGCCCGGTGAAGAAAAGATACAAATCGGCAACACTTCAAGACTCTCCTATGATTTAACCATGGCGCCGGATGGTAACCTGGTCATTGCAGTGAATCAGAAATACCTGAACAAATTCGATCTGAATACGGGTCAGGATACATTATTCGTTGATCTGCCTAAAAAGACCTCTTTTTGTGATTATGACGATAACGGCATGCTTTATACAATCGGCAGAAAAAGCGATTTAATTATCATTGCACCGGACGGATCAAATACTACGCTTGGTGTTTACGGGGATTATATTATCACCGGTATGCGTGTTTACAACAATTATGTCTATATCTGCGGTGAGAATACAAAAGCAGAAGCCGATGATGCGGAGTTCGGCGTATGGCGGCACGAAATCCTGGATGCAAACGGGTCGCTTGGACCGCAGGAACTGATGCTGGACTGGGCCACTACTGGAGATGACTATGCAGATTCAGAGCCAACCGGTGTTGCGGTCACCGCAGATGGCACCATGTATGTCAGTTGCGATAATGAAAATCCGATTATCGTTGTGACACCTGACGGCCGGCAAGATGTTTTTTACAAAGATATTTTACCCTATTACGCAGTCAAGCTTATTGCGGGAACATCCAATTATCTCTATATGATACTGGGCACTGAAGAATATACAATTATTCGAATTGACATAGGAACAAACTGATTCAGTCATATCATATTCTTTATTAATTTGATTGAATTTCCTCCCTTTGTTATCATTACATTTCCTGTTGTTCTAAAAGATCCCTGTTATGCCGGCAGGGATCTTTTCCATTACATTAATACAATCCATCTGATTTGCTTGTGATCTCCATCTCATGATTGTCCTTTTACAACTTTTTACAATTTTGCATGTATTTTATTTGATTTTAGCATATGATCTTTGTATATTGATTTTATGCAATCGATTGCATTACTTCATCAGTATAAAACATCATGATTGTATTCATATTCGATTGTCATTATAAAATGAAAAATACATCCTATTTAAACAACTCAATCCAATTCTTTTTTTTCGATTCGTCAGCTGATATATTTCAGTATAAAAACCACTATATTTTAATATTATATTTGAATTTAAAAATTGCACACAATAGATATGGAGGACACAGATGAAGAATGCTAAGGGTATGATTTTCTGTATACTTTTTCTCATGCTCATTTCTTTTCGCTCCGTTTGGTCTGGAACCACAGGCAAAATAGCCGGAACCGTCATTGACGGAGAAACAGGGGAACCGCTTGCCGGCGCCAATATTACCATTGAGGACACTGAATTCGGTGCTGCGGCAGATCTGAATGGTCAGTTTACCATCCTGCATGTTCCCCCCGGTGAATATAATATTGACGTAAGCATGATGGGATACGCCAAAGTCTCTTTGGAGGGTGAGCGTGTCCGTATCGACCAAACAACACGTGTTGATGTCGTTTTACAGATGGAAGCAGTCGAAGGTGAAACTGTAACCATTGTCGCTGACAGACTGGGCATAAAAGAGGACGTTGCCACAAGTGTTGTTTCTGTGACTGCCGAGGAAGTGGAATCCCTTCCTGTTTCCGATGTAGGCGGTGTGCTTGGTATGCAAGCCGGAATTAAGTGGGGCTTTGAAATTCGCGGCAGCAGCCAGGAGGCTTCCCTCTTTTTACTGGATGGAGTGACCATGAGGGACCCGAGAAACAATAAAGCGTTGACAAAGGTGGCTCTCAGTGCTGTCAAGGAAATAAATGTTGAACGAGGCGGTGTGGACGCTGAATACGGCCAGGTACAGGCCGGTCTGGTCAACGTGGTTACCATGGAAGGAAGTAAATCCGGTTATCATGGCACTTTTACAGGCAAAGCTTCCCCCCCCGCACCCAAATACAATCGGGGCGACGGTATTTACGATGTCCATGACCCGAATTCCTGGTTCATGCGGAAATATATGGACGGTGACGTTTGCTGGACAGGTACGGCCGATGTCTGGGATGCCTATATGCGGAAAGAATACGGCGATTTTCAGGGATGGAACCAGATCTCACAAAATCTTCTCGAGGACAATGATCCGACAAATGATTTGACGCCTCTTGGCGCCCAGAGGGTGTGGATGTATGAAACCCGTAAAAAACAGCCCAATAACATGGCGGATTATGAAATCGATGCCGGATTTGGTGGCCCTGTACCCTTTCTCGGGGAGAAATTGGGGAACTTACGGTTTTTCACCTCTTACCGTCGGGAAAGAGATGTGCTGATATGGCCCTTGAGCCGGTCGGATTATTCAGATTATGACTGGAGCATGCAGCTTATTTCCGATATCAATGACGCTGTAAAATTACGTATTACCGGTATGACCGGTAATATAGCAACCCAGGAACACAACTGGTGGTTCGGACTTTATCCACGCTGGAACAATGAAGTCCTTGATGTTGGCGGTGGCAGCGGTGGTTTCGATATGTGGTCCGATTGGAGTTTCAGTATTACAGATATCAGCCATCGTGCTCTGGCCGTCAAACTAACCCATACATTGGATCCCAAAACATATTATGAAGTTTCATTTGAGTACCTGGAACGCAACTACAATTCGAGACCGCCGGCTTTACGGGACACGTCTGTCATTAATGAAGTCATCCCGGGGTTTTACCGGGATACCAGTCCCTTCGGATATTGGCCGCCGACCACGGATGCGGATGCGGTTCTCATCGGACCGGGTCTTTTTGCCTGCAGAACCCGGGATTTCACCAAAACAAGTGCCGCCACCTTCAAGGCGGACATCAGCCGGCAGGTAAATTTTTCCAACCTGGTCAAAGCCGGGATTGAATTCGTCTATAATGATCTGGATCTGGATTACGGATATATCAAAGGGCAAACCGGAGGATTTTCCGATCTTTATGATAATCATGTACAGATGCGGACTTTTCCGATCCGTGCAGCCTTTTATCTTCAGGACAAACTGGAGGCCAAAGGATTTACCATGAAAGCGGGATTGCGGCTTGATTACAGCAATTCCAGAACCGAATGGTGGAACACGGATCCCTATGATCCATATTTTATCACTTCCAAATACAATGACGATCGTCAATTCGAGATGAAACCTTCTGATGATCAATGGCAGCTAAGTCCACGTTTGGGCATATCGCATCCGATTACTGAAAATTCCAAACTCTTCTTCAATTACGGTCATTTCAAACAGATGCCTACATATGAAACACTGTTCCGTATCGATCGAAATGGAGCCACAAGCGAATTGTCACGTATCGGAGATCCAAATCTTATCCTGGCCAAAACAATATCTTATGAATTGGGATTTGATCGTATTTTATGGGATGAATACCTGATTCAAATAGCCGCTTTCTATCGGGACATTATTGATCAACAGGATGAAACGGAATATAACTCTATTAATGGTAATACCTACAATTTAACCACCAGCAATCAGTATCAGGATATTCGCGGATTCGAAATAACTGTTCGAAAAATAATGGGCCGCTGGTTCTCCGGATTCGCAAATTATACTTACCAGGTGACTTCAACCGGAAATTTTGGTCAGTCGGAAAAATTTGAAGATCCGGCAAGACAAAAACAGTTTGATGAGAACACGGTCAATTTATATCAGGAGCGCCCCAAACCTTCTCCTTATGCCAGGGCCAATGTCAGTTTTTTTACACCGGATGATTTTGGTTTCGAATTCTTCGGCCATCATATCCTTGGCGGGTGGCTCTTAAATACACTCGTAGACTGGAATCAGGGAGGCTGGGACACGTGGAATCCAAAAGGAGCCAAAGGTGTTGAGAACAATGTGCAATATGTGGACTGGTTCAATACCACGATTCGTCTTTCTAAAACATTTACTATTAAGAAAACAAGAATTCAACTCATGATGGATGTGGGGAATGTCTTCAACACACTCCGCCTGAGAGACACCGGCAACCGTGACTATCGGATGTCTCTGCATCTTCCTGAAAGTAAAGCGTATGATAACATTCCCGGAGATGACAAACTGGGTGACTATCGGGAGCCCGGTGTGGAATGGCAGCCCATGGAATACCAGGCTGTGATTGACAAGACACAGACCATGCCGACTGAACGGCCTATCTATTATGAGGGTTCAACAGGGGAATACTGGCAGTTTGTAGATGGTGAGTGGGGTCAGGTCGATCAGGCCCGTATCGATCAAATCAACCGTGATCATGCCTATATTTTTAATCCTGGTCCATCCACATTCTGGTTTGTGAGCCCGCGTTCCGTAACTTTCGGAGTACGGGTATCGTTTGATTTAAATTAACAAAGATGAGGATATGCAATGATGAATAAAACTATATTTCTCCGTATATGCTTGATCATCATCTGTGTGACAGCCGGCAGCCTGTTAAACTTAAATGCCCAGGAAATACGGTGGATGCGTGTTGGTCAAGTCCAGAGTCCATTTGTTGATTATGGTGCCGAACATGAAATGATACTCAATCCTAATTTTTTCACCTGGCCGGCCCAGTACAGCGATGACCAAACTTCATTGAGGCAGCAGGGCATGTGGATGGGTGCCAAAAACTTTTATGATCCTGTTTTAGAAACCACATTGGGTGTGAAGGTCATTGGCGCTGGGCCAAGACTGCCGCAGAATCAGCTGAATATGACATTTTCACAGAGTATCCAACTGATTGCCCATGAACAACCCCCTCTGGTTATCGTGGATTATCAAATAGGTACCAACAATACTTTATATGATACTCCGGATGAACTTGATGAAAATTTGCCTTGCGACCGTATGATTATTATCAAGTTTAATACATCGATGGGCGTGTCGGTTACCAGAAAAATACTGGCATTTACTCAGCCAAATCATGATGACTATTTCATATTTGACCAGGTGTATAAAAATACCGGTATTTATAATACGGACGGGGATGTGTATGAACAAGCGATTGAAGATTTTATAGTCTATTTTACCTACAGACCGGGACTTTCAGGCGTCACATCGCTGGAATGGGGCTCAACATGGGGTGCATTCAGCTCCCAGTGGGGTGTTGGCGTATTAACAAAAAACCTTGCACCAAGTTTTGGGAATAATTTTACAGGCTGGCTTGCCTGGATGAGCCCCCATCATGAACGCCCCGTGCCTTATGAAGCGGACTGGGGCACACCCAATCATCAGGAAAATGGCTGGCTGGGAACCACCAAGTATATTGGTCTGGCGACATTGTATGCCTCGAAAAGCGCGCGAGACTGGTCCAACGATCCCAACCAGCCAACGACCACGGCCTATACCGGATCTGATGGCCAGATTCTGGAAGCCCCGGTCAGTCAGTATAATGAGATCTACATGGCTAACCGATATCATCTCATGAGCGAAGGCCATCTCGACCATTCTCAGGTCGATCAGATACCCGAGGGTACTTATGCCGATGCCTGGACACTGACCAATCCTTACCGGGATACAGGAACAACAGGAAGCACTTCCATGGGACAAGGATACGGACCCTACACGCTGGAACACGGAGACAGCATTCGGATAGTCTATGCCTTTGGGGCCAATGGAATCAGCTGGCCTGAGTGCAGAAGAATCGGAGAAAACTGGTTTGCCTATTATTCCGGAAGCGGAACGCCTGAACTAATCCTTCCCGACGGAACCACCGCCGATGATCAAAATGTTTACACAAAAGCCTGGATGGAAACCGGTGAGGATTCAATCATGCAGACCCTGGATAATGCCAGAGCCAATTTTGAGTCCGGTTACAATATCCCCAAGGCTCCACCGGCACCTGAAAATTTCACTGTGATGTCCGGCGGAGACCGTATTCTTTTAAACTGGGCGAGCAACGCCGTCAGTCATCCCAATTTTGACGGTTATGTGATTTATCGCTCTGAAGGAAGTGTAAAACAGATTGAAACCGAATACGAAAAATTATTCGAATGCGATGCTTCCGATGCTGTACATACTTTTAGTGATACCACAGCTGCCCGTGGATTTGATTACTATTATTACATTCAATCCAAAAGCGATGGTTTGGACAATGACATTCATCCGGGCTCACCGCTTTACAGCAGCCTGTTTCTGACACTTACCAGCATTCCGGCCCATTTGCTTCGTCCCGCAGGCGAAAAACTCGAGGATATCCGCGTGGTTCCCAACCCGTATGACATCCGGGCCAGAGCGCTTCAGTTCGGAGACGATTTCCAGTATGACCGCATCGCTTTTTACGGCCTCCCCCCCGTCTGCGACGTCAAGGTCTTCACGGAAAGAGGCGACCTGATCTGGGAAAAATACCACGACGACGGCTCAGGCGACGAACTCTGGGATTCCCTGACCTCATCCGGACAGATCATTGTCAGCGGTATTTACATTCTCTATGTGGAAACACCGGCAGGCGAATCGGTGTACCGTAAATTTGTGGTCATTAGATAAAGGACGGGATATATGAAAAAGACAATTTATAGACTGATTACCGGCCTGCTCATGGTTGCATTGACCACTGCGTATGCCGGAGAGAACAAGAAACTGGCCCAGTCGGGTTTCCAGTTTTTAAGTGTCATATCAGACGCGCGGGCCGCGGCCATGGCCGATGCCATGAC
>Ga0272441_10003514_pt1 | contig 29672 bp, 28 predicted proteins | sample SSMProp6N_FD_193582 | JGI IMG/M metagenome (GOLD analysis project Ga0272441, IMG submission 193582) | Marine sediment archaeal communities from Little Sippewissett salt marsh, Falmouth, MA, United States - SSM-Prop-6N | ecosystem: Environmental > Aquatic > Marine > Wetlands > Sediment ... | reverse complement strand
TCAACTCGCGTACAGTGGAATATTTAGCGGCGTCAAAAGCACCAAGAGGTTCAAGTCTCGCTCTAATATCATACAAATCAAGAAATTCCTTTTGATTTAATTTCTTAACAAATGTGCCTTTTCGAGGCACTATTTCTACCAGTACTTCTTTTTCAAGCTTTGAAAATGCGGATAAAATTGGAGTTCTGGAAACACCAAGTTCTTGAGCAAGTTTTTCTTGATTCAACTTTTCTCCGGATTTTAAATCATCATTTAAAATCATATTTTTGAGAGCATGATATACTTTTTCAGATAAGTCTAAATGTTTTACTTTGTGCATTTTTACCTACTTCATATTATTAATGATTAATATATAATAAAACAATTTAATGTTCAAATTTAAATAACAATAAGTTAAATAAAACTTACTTTTTATTTATAAATGCCAATTGATCTACCCTATCGTATTGATAAAGATAATGATAATTTTTAGACTAATTTCCTAAATTAACCTAATAATATATGATAACAATGGCACAACAATAAATAGCCCCATAGTAGTAACCAGCCAACAAGAATTGGCCAGGTCTAAATTTAAATCATATATTGATACAGGAACCATTGCTGTAAAGGCGACCGGCATTGAAGATAAAATAATAGCTACTTTTAAAGGCAAGCCTCCTTCGAAAATGCCATATCCCAATAGAATCGCAATAGAAGATATAATTATAGGCATTAATATAAACTTTATCATTGAAATTGCAATACATTCTTTGATGTAATTTTTTACTTTTTTAAATTTTATGGCTAATCCAATGGAAATTAGGAGAGTAACAGTACCTCCGGGAATAAAAACAGCATTAATCGTTTTGTAAAATTCCGGTCTTTCTATACCTGAAATATTTAAAAAAGTACCAATGGTTATACTTGTCAACGTAACTAGAACAAAAATATCAGTAAACACTTTTTTTAATTGTAATAAGATATTCTCCTTTTTAACAATTTCATTGCTAAAATTTTTAGCTATAGGAAATCCCACTGCATAATAAATAACCTGTTCAAATAATTTATATATAGGAAAAAAGGCAAATCCTTTTTCCCCTAAAAACATATAACATAATAATCCACCAATAGAACCAATGTTTGTAAACGAACCGCAAATAAACATAGAACCGGTATCTTTACGGTTTAGTTTTAATAGTTTTGCTGAAACAAAACCTAATATTCCTCCCAACAGAAGAGCAAAAATACCTAGAAAAGGAAGAGCTATAATTTTAATATTATCCATTTTAGTAATCCATAGAGCACCAATAAATGAAACAGGAACAAGAAATAATAATCCAATCTTTTGAAGCAACTTGCGAAGTCTTTCCAGACTGATAGGTATTTGTATAATCCTACCTTCGACTAATTGTTGAAGTATGTAACCGCAAACCAAACCAAAAAAAATGTAACCCAACGAAATGATAATATTGATAAACATAAGTAAATACCTTTTACATTATTAAATGTTACATGGCAGCTATGTCTTAATGTAAACCCTCATCTCTTTTGCTTTTTCTAATAATTCTTCAACTGAATATTCTTTTTGAACTTTTCAGGTTTCTAAATCGAGTATTGGCGTGGCATAGCGCCCCTTTCCCCCAATAATATTTTAATATTTTGTCATTATTTTTTATTTGAATTTCAAAAGTAATTTGCAATTAATTTTTTCACTTTTTATTAATATATAATAATCAAGTAAATAAGTCAAAAATATTGTATACAATATTGACATATAGAAACAAATATTATATAAATATATTAACAATGATATTTAAAATGGTCTACACTTCAAAAATTAAGCTTTTTAATTGTATGGATTTGGGGGAAATGATGAGTAATAAAACACAGAACCTTAACCAAAGAGTTCAGCGTCTCAGAGAAAAAAGCAAAGAAGTCCGTCTGAAAATCATCGATATGATTTATAAAGCACATTCCGGGCATCCCGGTGGAGCGCTTTCGGCAGCAGATATTATGACCGCCTTATATTTTGATGTTTTAAAAATTGATCCTAAAAATCCTCATTGGCCTGAGAGAGACCGTTTTATTTTATCAAAAGGACATGCATGTCCCGTCTGGTATGCTTGTCTTTCCCTCCGGGGGTATTTTCCAAAAAAAGAATTAGATACTTTGAGAAAATTTGAAAGTATTTTACAAGGGCATCCGGACATGAAAAAGACTCCGGGTGTTGATATGACTACTGGTTCTTTAGGTCAAGGCTTAAGCCTCGGAGTGGGAATGGCCTTAGAAGGAAAATTAGTCAAAAAAAATTACCATGTATACGTTATTCTCGGGGATGGAGAAATTAATGAAGGACAGATTTGGGAAGCAGCTGCATCTGCCAGCAAATACAAATTGGATAATCTGATTGCAATTGTAGATAAAAATAAATTACAAATGGACGGTTATACTGACAATATAATGCCCATGGATTCAATCCGTAAAAAATTTGAAGCCTTTAACTGGTATGTCATGGAAATTAATGGCCATGATATGAAAGAAATTCTATTAAACTTGGATAAAGCAAAGCAAATTAAATATAAACCAGTATGTATTGTTGCAAATACAATAAAAGGGAAAGGTGTAAGTTATATGGAAAATATCAGAAAATGGCACGGTAAAGCACCTAACCAGCAAGAATATGAAATGGCCATTAAAGAAATCGAGGATAATAAATATGAAAATTAATCAGGCTAAAATTGCTAATAGGAGAGCATTTTCAGAAAGGATGCTAGAATATGGAGCTATTGACAAAGACTTTGTCGTCTTCGAAGCAGATATCGGGTATTCCACCTTTTCCCACCTGTTTGGCGATGCTTATCCTTCCAGATATTTTAATATGGGGATTGCTGAATCTAATACAATGGCTGCTGCTGCCGGTATGGCTGCCGGAGGCAGAAAGGTCATCGCTTGCAGTTATGGCGTTTTTATCACCATGCGGGCTGTTGAAGCAATACGTACTTTTATCTGCTATCCTAATTTAAATGTAAAATTTCTCTCTTCTCACGGAGGAGTAACACCCGCCATTGACGGCGTGACACATCAAGCCACAGAGGATATAGGCATAATGACCACATTACCTAATATGAAAGTACTTGCTCCAGCGGATACCGAATCTGCAAAAAAAATGTTTGATATTGCCATAAAGACACCCGGGCCTGTTTTCGTAAGACTTATGCGGGATCCGTTATTTGATATTTATAGGGAAGAAGAACATTTTGTGATGGGAGGATGTAAGATAATTCAAAAAGGGGAAGATATCACGATAGTAACTTACGGAGATATGGTCTTCCAGGCTTTGGAAGCAGCTGATGAGCTGAAAAAAGAAAATATCTCTACTGAAATCATCGACATGTATTCCATTAAACCATTTGATAAAGCAAGCCTTCTACGGTCAATAAATAAAACAGAAGCCTTGCTGGTAGTCGAAGACCATCAAAAAAGAAATGGCTTGGGATATGAACTTTCTAATTATTGTTTAAAAAATAAACCCCTTATTTTTGATAATTTAGGCCTTGATGATACTTTTGCTGAAAGCGGAAATTATTATAAGGTTATCGAAAAATATGGAATTTCTAAAATACATATCATAAATAAAGCAAGAGAACTTATTTCTAAAAAAGGAGGTGAGAACCATTATGGACTATCCGGTAAAACAGGCAGTGATTAGTACTTTTTTAAGCAAAACAAAAGATCGTTTTCATGAGTATAATTTAGAAAAAACCCTAGAAGAAAAATTTAAAATAGTTTCTGAAATTCAGGGAATGGATGGTATGGAATTAGTATTTCCTTATGAAGTGAACGATCCTGAAAAGCTGAAAATTTTAACAAAAAAATATAAAATCAATATAGCAGCAATTAATGTTAATGTAAAAGCAGAACCGGAATTTAAAAATGGCGGACTGACTTCGACAAAAAAAGAGGTTCGTGCCAAAGCCGTACGATTTATTAAAGATGCAAAAACATTTGCTAAAAGTGTTGGAGCAGACAAGGTTACTTGTTGTCCCCTGGGAGATGGTTATGAGTTTAACTTCAATTGTCATTATGCTCAACTCTGGAATTATCTTATCGATACTTTTGGGGAATCAGCAGAATATCTCCCTGAAATTCCTCTTTATATAGAATACAAACCGGCAGAAACAAGAGGCAGGTGTTTTGTAGATACTGCAGCTAAAACCCTTTGCTTGCTTAATGAAATAAATAATAAACAGACCGGAATAACTATCGACTTTGGACACTCGATATTATTTGGTAATGAAAATCCAGCCGAAGTAGTTGCATTGATTGCAGAAAGTCCATATCATTATTACATTCATATTAATGATAATAACGGAAAATGGGATTGGGATTATTTTGTTGGAACAAAACATTTCCTGGATTATGTTGAATTTCTTTACTACCTCCAGGAATATAATTACAATGACTACTTCACTTCGGATACTTCTCCAACTAGATGGGATATTAAAGGTACCTTTGAAGCTAATGCCCGTATTACAAATAAAATATTTAAGCTCTTGCAGAATTTAAATAAAAAAGAATTTGATAAATTAATATCCGGGGATGATTATTTGAAAACCTGGAAATTTATTGAAGAAAATATTTTTTCCCTATAAAAATATAGCATTTAGTTTTTATGACTATAGAAATCGGCAGTTATAATAATCCAACAAGTCAAAAAATATTAAAAAATCAAATTAGGATATGTTAAGTATTTTTCTTGATTCATCCGGATTTGTCAATTCAAATCCTGACTTTTCCAATTGTATTCGAATCGCTTTTACCAGATCAATATTTGAATTAGCTTCTTTGAAATTGCATATCCTTGAATCTTCGAAACCTACCCTAATCATAGCTGCCCCTTTTAAGGCAGCTTGAATGTGCATTGAGAAGTCTCTATTGCTTCCAATAATAGCTCCCCATAGACTTTTTTCGGGAAGGATTGATTTTAAAAATTCAACTATTGCCGGAGAAAAAGTCATACCCCATTTATAATTAAATATAAAATTAAAATTAAATTGCGGTTTTATTAGCTCTTCTTTTATGAAAAATTGAGAAATTGCAACATTAGAGGTATCAAATATCTCCATAGACGGTTTCACATTATTTTTCAGCATGCTGGTCAGCCAGAAACGAATATCAGGAAGTGAATTTATATATACCTTGTCAAGAAAATTTAAAGAACCCATATTTAATGAACCCAATTCAACGGATTTAAGTTGAAGAGGTAAGGCTCTTTCTTGTGCAGTAAAATCGGAAAGTCCTCCCGTGGAAGCTTCTAAAATTACATCAACCTTATCTTTTATCAACTGAACTGTCTTATCTAAAAAGCTCAAGTCTGTGGTCAATTCTCCATAGTTGTTTCGTGCATGAAGATGTACGACAGATACACCCTCTTTCGCAGAAGCAATCACTTGATTGGCAATTTCTTTCGGTTCAACCGGATTATGGTATTCTCTTCCCCACCCTCCGGTTGGAGCCAGAGCTAAAATTATTTTTTTAGCCATAAAAATCATACCTCTCTAAACTACGTTTTTATATTTTTTATTTTCTCAAAAATAGTTTTTTTGACGTTCTTCTCATCAACAATTTAAACCATGTTATTTGACTGAATACCATCAATAAGATAACCAAAATTAAAATTAAAGATACCGGTCTCGTAAACATTGGTAAAAAACTTCCCTTAGAAACCATGAGGGCTCTTCTTAAATTTGCATCAGCCATGGGTCCTAAAATAACTCCTATAACCAAAGGCGCAATCGGATATTCCATCTCAGTTAAGAAGTAGGCTAAAATTCCTACAGGAATCATCAAATAAAGATTAAAGATTCGTAAACCTAAAGAATATGAACCTATAACACATAATACGGCAATAATTGGCATAAAAACAGGTGGCGGAATTCTCAACACTTTTATCACTTGTTTTGCTAACAACATTCCGGTTATCCACATTGCAAAGGAAGCTAATAAAAGTATGGCTGCGACTTGAAATATAAAAAGCGGATGATCAAAAGTCAACATCGGACCAGGTTGAATCCCATGAAGCATTAATGCACCTAAAAGCATGGCTGCAGGTGGACTGCCCGGGACACCCAGACTTAAAAGGGGTATCATGGCTCCTCCGATACAGGAATTGTTAGCAGTTTCAGCAGATATTACTCCCGAGACATCCCCTTTTCCAAATCTCTCAGGGTGTTTAGAAGAGTTTTTAGCCGCCCCATAAGATACCCAACCGGCAATATCTTCACCTATCCCCGGAATTGCACCAATACCTACACCAATTAAAGATGAACGGACAATATCTGTAAAATGGTGAAAAATTTCAGCAAATTCAGGTAAAATCCTTTGAAAGCGTTTTGCTTCTCCGCACACTATTTTATCTTTTAATACTTGGATAATCTGGGGAATACCAAAAGCACCGATAAGAACCGGCACAACTTCTAATCCACCATCTAATTCATAAAGCCCAAAAGTAAACCGGGGATAAAACTGAAGTTGATCCCTCCCTACACAAGCCATAAATAAACCCAAAAAACCGGCAATCCAACCTTTGTAAGCTAAATCATGGCTAGTTAAAGTCCCGCTAATAATAATGCCAAAGAAAGCTAGCAAGAAAAATTCAAATGAAGTAAAATTGAGAGCAAATGCAGAAATAATAGGAGCCATGGTTATAACAAATAACATTCCTATGAAAGTACCAATTGCAGATGCAGTAGTAGTAAGCCCTAAAGCTTTTCCTGCTTTTCCCTGACATGCTAAAGGATAACCGTCTAAAGCAGTAGCTGCAGCGGCAGCCGTACCGGGAATATTAATAAGAATAGAGGCATAAGACCCACCATAAATTGCTCCAACATAAATTGCTAATAGAGCAACCATAGAGGTAGCGGTATCCATTCCGTAGGTTAAAGTAGCAAGCAAAGCCACTCCAAGAGTAGCTGTCAAACCAGGCATGGCTCCAAAGATAATTCCCAACAGTACAGCTCCAAAAAGGATGAGCACATTAACAGGATTAGTAATTAGTACATATATTTGCTGAAAAAAAATAAATAATGGTTCAAAAATAAACATATCATCTCCAGCTATTTTAAATAATAATAAATATTGTGCATGAATTGTATGATTAGTCCTTCTTTAGGAAGTGGAACTAATAGAAAATATCTGAAAGTTGGACAAAGAAACAGTGGAACCACCAGGGATACAACTAAAGAAATGATAAATCTTTTTAGAAAAATATTGCTATTTTTTATATTTATCCAATTATAAAAAACATAACTTAAATAAAAAAATATTGCCAGGATATCTATAAAATATTTGTAATAAGAATTAAAAGTTCTAGAAATACCAAACACAAAAATGATGACAAAAACTATAGTTCCTGTAAAATAAAATAAAGTGAATTTTCTTAAGAGATTTTCTTCATCAAAATAAAAAACAGATATAAAATAAGTTAAAAAAAGTGTAACTGAAATAAAAAAATCAACACGGGGAACATTTAAATAGACAAAAGAAAATAAAGCCAATAAAATACCTATAAATCTAATATTTTTTTCAGATAACCCTTTATATTTGATTGAAAAATGATCTAAAAAATATTTAGCGCCACCACTTTTTATAGAGTGAATTAAAAGGATTGTCCCTAATATCATAATAAAAATACTAATAATTAATGGAAACAAGGCTGGAGAGACATACCAAACATTTTGTACCCCTCCAAAAGTATCCTTCATTGGCATTTTCAGGGTTTCCACAATAATCCATAAACTAAAAAATAATAGTAAAACGCTGGTTATAAAATCTGCTTTCCTTAATTCTATCTTTTTCATGATCTAATTTCAGAATCCTATAAATTTTATATAATTTTAGGCAGCTGAATATTTAATTTATTCAGCTGCCTTTTTAATTATGCACCATCCAAATAAACTTTAAGGTTTGGGTATTCCTAAAGTAGCTGGATCGACTTTTGCTGCTTTCAAATCCCAAAGAGTCCAGGCAAATAGTGATTCAAGTTTGTTAAATATTTCTACACCTTCGCTTCCGGTTGCACCGGATACAACATAATAATTATCGTCAGCCCATTTTACAAAAGTATCTGTCATGAGTGCTTTGTTGAAAGCATCTATCAACACCCCTTTAATATCATTTGGTGCATCTGCTTTTATCGCAAATCCAATAGCTTGTGAAATAGGTAAATACTCTGAAAGTCCGGGATAAGAATCAAAAGCAGAAGGAAGCGTATCCCCCGCTAAAACAAATGAATCAGGAATTAATACTGCCAGAGGTCTTAATTTACCACCACGGATTAATTGTGCCTGTTCGGCAACTGAAGTAACTACTACAGAAACTTCTCCGGTCATAGCAGCGTTTTGTGCAGGAGCAGACCCCGTATAAGGAATATAATTAAATTTTGCGCCTGAACCATCCTCCAATGCAAGAAGATTTAAATGGTGTATGGAGCCAGCAGCACTTGCACCAGCTCTTATCGTTCCAGGATCAGCTTTTGCTGCTTCAATTAAATCTTTTAGACTCATGTAAGGAGTACTCGCAGAAACAGAAACAACATCTGGTGATCCACCAATGATAAAGTATTCCCAGACGTTCATTCTTTTATCAAAACCTCCCTGTACTCCGGCAGTTACGCAAGACTCAGAAAGGCCACAAAGAGTATAGCCATCAGAAGGTTGTGAATAGGCATAATTCATTCCCACAGAACCACCTGCTCCACCAGTTTTGTTAACAACATTAATATTCACACCTAATATTTTAGCCATTTCCGCCATAACAACCCGATTACAGGCATCTGTTCCACCTCCGGCGCTCCAAACTAATACATTTGTAATATTTCTATCAGGATAGGATGCATTCGCAGAAAACACAAAAATCATGCAAATTAAAAATGCAGAAATAATCAAAATAGATATTTTTTTCATTGTAATCCTCCTAAAACTTTTTATATACTTTCTTTTGGGTTACAACTATCATGCATTTATTGATTCTATATTTTTATCCTCCTTTATTTTTTATTTTTTTAAGAAGTTAAATGAACGCATTTACAAAAAACCTATTCTGTTATTAATTAATATTGTATACAATATTTATATCATAATAGATTCAGCCTGTCAATAAATATATCTTGAGATAATATGATAGTGTATTTCATATATCAATTCTTAAAAGTAGATAAGGGCAGCTTCTGGTATCATACCCCTCGTATTAATAAAGACTTATAAAATAAGCAGTAGTGGTTTATTTTTTACTATAAATACAATGAGTATTTCTTGTAGAAGTATTTTTTCACTCACTTAACCCTTGATACCTGAGCGGGTTAAACTTTTGACAAAAAGAGGTTGGAGTATAAAAAAGACAAGTAGTGTAGGAATAACTGCGGAAACGGTACCAGCCATAATCACTCCCCAATTACTCGCTCCCTCCGCATCGATGAGCATTTTGACGCCGACTTGAACTGTTTTCATTCTGTCTTCCATGGTAATGATAAGCGGCCATAGATAAAAATTCCAGGCATAAATAAAATTGATAATCGAGACACCGCCAATCATGGACTTAGAGAGAGGGAGCAGTATTTTAAAAAAATAAGCCATAGGCCCTGCCCCATCGATTCTCGCCGAATCTTCCAGTTCCTTGGGAATCATTAAAAAATGTTGTCGCAGGATAAAAGTATTTGTAGCACTTGCCATAAAGGGAATCGTTAAAGCCCAGTAAGTGTTAACCCATCCGAATTTGGCCATAATCGAAAATAAAGGAACAATCATAATTAATTCAGCCGGTAAAAAAAGGGTGGCAAACAGGAAAGAAAATCCAAAATTCTTGCCCAAAAATTTAAAATTAGCAAAGGCATACCCGGCAAGTGTCCCGGTTATCAGTTTGCCAACCGTAACCATGATAGCTACAATGGTGCTATTTAAGAATAATCTATCAAAAGGAACTGTATTAAAAGCTTGCAAATAGTTTTTCCAATTAAATCCTGTTGGAAAAAATTTGGGCGGAAAGGAAAAAACTGATTGTGCCGGTTGTAGACTCATGGTCACAGCAAGAATCAATGGCAATACAAATATGAATGATATGATTAATAAAATAATTTCTGTAGAAATAACATCAGCTTTTTTGGTTGTTGAAATTTTCATGACAATTCTCCTTATTGATAATGAACATGCCTTTCCCCAAATTTAAAATATATCAGCGTAACGACAATCATAATGCCAATAAGTACAATACTTTGAGCTGAAGCGACACCTTGTTTTTGAAAATAAAAACCGTCCAGGTAAAGCCGATAAATCATATTGGTAGTATATTGACCGGGACCTCCTTTAGTCATGACATCGATAATTGCAAAAGAGGCAAACATAGTGGAAACAATATTCATGATGACCAGATAAAAAGTGATCGGGGAAACCAGGGGAAATATTATTTTCCAGGTTCTTTGCATGACACCCGCGCCTTCTATTTTTGCTGATTCCAACATCTCACCCGGTACATTCTGGATGCTGGCGATATAAAATATCATATCAAAGGGTAATATTTTCCATACAGAAGCAAAAACAATCGCAAAAAAAGCGTGTGGTTTAGTAGTCAGCCATTCGACTTGAATGCCAAACGTTCTTTGAAAAAAATAACTGATGTGTCCCACCACCGGATTTAACATGAAAGTCCAAAGTGCTCCGGCAATAGCCGGGGATACAGCATAAGGCGCAAAAATCAAAGTTCTGAATAATCGTACGCCGGGCACTTTTTTAATCAATTGGGTAGCTATAAGAAAAGAGAGTAAAATAGTAATGCTGACGGTTACCACAACATAAACAATGGTAAATTTTACCGAGTAGATGTAATCCGTATTTGAAAAAAGTCGGGTAAAATTTTTCAAACCTATATAGCTCATTCCTCTTCCAAAAGGCAAAACTTTATACAAGCTAGTATTTAAGGAAAATCCGGCAGGGATATAGATAAATAGTACAATAATAATAAATGTTGGTACTAACAATAAATATGGTATCCATTTTTTCATTGTTTTATGCATTTCCTTTTTTAAGGTATCATAAAAAGTTCATTAATCCATACGAAGAGGAGGCAGTTTACACTGCCTCCAGAAAACAACTAGTCTTTATAGACCTTCGTAATCTCTTATAGCTACAGTTGCTTCTTTTTCTGATGTAGCCAAAGCTTCTTCAGGAGTCAAATCTCCATTGAGCATTTTCTGTATATTAGATTCTATAATGCTTCTTACTTCAGCAAAAGCGCCTATAATAGCACCATTACTATTATAATTCTGTGTGGAAAGTAAAAGCTGCATAATAGTAGTAAGATTATGCGGAGATTCTGAATAATAACCCTGAGCCAAAAGATCTTCTACGGCATCTTTTCTAACCGGGAAATAACCTGTTCCGGTATGCCATTTAATCTGCTGGGCAGATTCAGCCATAAATTTGAGAAATTCCCAGGCTGCTTTGGTTTCATCTTCCGGTTTGCCGGCAACCATCCAGAGACTGCCGCCACCGATAACAACTCCACCGGATTCTGCATCTGCTGGTACTGGCATGAAAGCACTTCCCAGTTCAAAACCGTTCTCTTCGGCGGATTTTACCATGAGGGCAACATCGGATGTGGATGTTATCAACATAGCAACTTTCTGTGAGATAAATAGATTTCTGGAACCGGTCCAGTCATGGACTTTTGTGTTAATCATATATCCCTCTTTGGATAAATCATTCCACATATTAAATACTTTTAAACCGGCTTCCGAATTAAATATGGCCTTGGTTGGCCTTCCTGTTCTTCCATTATTATTGTCAACAAGACCGGCATTCTGTTTGGCCATAAATTGCTCGAAGAACCATGAATGAAGGTTCCAACAAATACCTGCCTGTTCTATGTTTCCCTTATCATCTTTTGTAGTTAATTTTTTTGCATATTCAAATAATTCTGCATATGTTTTTGGTGGTTTATCGGGGTCTAATCCGGCTTTTTCGAAAAGTGTTTTATTATAGAACATCACAGAATTGGAAGAATTAAAAGGCATACAATATAATCTACCATTTACCCGGTAATAATTTAAAACCTGGGGCATAAAGGTGCCAATATCGAAATCCGGATCAGCATCAATTAAATCCTGTATGGGAACACCTATTTCACCATCAATTAACATCTGAGTACCTACTTCCCATCCCTGGACTATATGAGGCGATACACCCGATTGAATGGCTACATTTAATTTGTTAAGAGTATCCCCATAGCTTCCGGTATATTGAACATCAACACTGATATCAGGATGTAGTGCCATAAAATCATTGGCCATTTCCTGGAGCAATTCAATTCTCCATCCACCCATGGCATGCCAGAATTGAACTTCAATCTTATCAGCGGCAAAAGCGATTGAACTGAACAATAAGAAAGTGATTAAAAGCGAAATAAAAATTATTTTCTTCATTTTATCCTCCATTTTTACAAATAAAATTACTTAAAAAAACTACTTCTATTTGACCAGAATAATACACCTCCTTTCTGATTGAAAATACCTTTCTGAAAGTAAGGTTATTACATGGAGTATAAATATTTATTTCACAATAATGTATAATTATCTTAACGAAATTTAGTTTTTTTGTCAATCAATCTTCAAATTGTTCAAGTTTTAATTAGCATAGAAATCTCGTCTATTAAACAGTGAGTTTAGAAAAAGCAAAGACTATTCTTTTCTTTCTAAAAGCACCTGATAACCTTCTTTCTAACCGGTATCGCTGCATATAAAAAAGTAAATACGCACAGAGGTAATTTGGAAACATTTTGCCTTCGGGTTAATAAAAACATAACAAGTTTAAATTTAAATAAATCCTTCTATCTTATTTGTTTTATTACTATTCGTTTTTCATTTTATATAATTAATTAATTTTAGAAGTAAATAATGTTTTTAATCGCATATTTTAAAATTTGTCCTTACAATATTTTAATTCTCCGAAATTTCAATTTAAAAAATGGGGCTATCAATTAGAAAATATTAAGGATTTATATTAAGGTGGCAACATTAATTTTTCCGGTTTCACTCATATGGCTAGATACAATCTCGCATTTTGTTCTGAATAAACAGGCAATTCGACCGGGGACCTTTGTTTTATATTCAGTTAATGCATAATAATTTGCCTGTCCCTTAGCAATAATCAAATCGGCAACCTGAAAGGCTTCTTTTAACTCAGAAGACATTTCATAAAGAGAAATACCCAATGTATCAGGCCCGGCTAAAATGATTTTTGATGCAACCTCATTCAAAGCAACAGTTTTTCCGTCTTCAATGGTAGCATCACTGGTAATAGGTCCTTCCCTTAGAGCGGAGGTTACAGTAGCACCGTATTTTCTAAACTCTTTAATCAATAATTTATCAAAAGCTATTTCTCCGACATTATCATGGATATAAAGTATTACAGAAGCTTTCTTTGCCAGTTGGTAAATTTCCATCCTCCGGTCTATTCTTAATCCTTCTGAAACACAGGCACGAAGCTCCTTTATTATTTCTGCCATTTGAAAACCATAACCGGTTCCAACCGTTCGAAAATCCAAATGATTACTGGCAATAGCCCAATTCACTAAAAATAAAAATCTTTCCAATTCTTTTAGTGTCTCTGCTTCCTTATCAATCTTTTTTGCCATCTCTATGCCCAGCTGATTGCATTTATCCCTTCTTTCTTGAAAAGGAATTTCAATTTTTGAAACTCTCTTTAAAATTCTATGTACTTCGGTAATAAAGTATGAAGGAATCTTATCGGTGGAAAATTCTTTAGATAAAAAATAAAATGCATCCTTCAATATCTTATTTTTAGTTTTTTCATTTAAATCTAATAAATCTAATGCACCACATAAATCATCTATGATACAGGTCGCACAATTTAATTTTGTAAGCATTGTATGTTATTTCCTTTGTTTTTTCGTAACTCATGATCTATTTATAAATCAAGTCTAATCGTTTATTGTAATTATTATTCCAAGAGAAAGATACGGAAAATATCTTAATTTTTTACTGATTTAAGCTTACTAATTTCACATATCGCCCCCTATTTCCTATAGAAAAAAGTGGTTGCTCATAAAAACATCATGTTTTGTGAGAACAGAAAAATCTGGTAACCTGAAAAATATTTTAACTCAAGTGAACAGTAAAAGTTAAGTAGCGTTTTCATAGAAAATGTGCAATCAGTCCAATTTAATTTTGAAGTAATTTAATAAAGATTCATTATGTCAAGCTAATGAAACCAGGCAAATTTCATTTTAATATAAACATATCAAATCTACTACCTTTTTTGATTGTTTAAAATATTTAGTTTATTAACGACCGGTTTTTTATCTGCACTAAGCCCAATTCAATGCTCGTTGAACAGCTTTTTTCCAGCCATTGTATAATTTTTCCTTTGTTTCATTATCCATAACCGGTAAATATTTTTTATCTGTTTTCCACTTTCTGCTTATTTCTTCCTTGTCATTCCAAAATCCGGTTGCCAGACCTGCCAAATAAGCCGCACCCAGTGCAGTCGTTTCTGTAATTTTAGGCCTTACCACGGGAATCCCCAATATGTTTGCCTGGAATTGCATCAATAAATTATTCTGCACAGCACCGCCGTCAACTTTAATCATTTTCAAATGAATACCTGAATCTTTTTGCATGATTTCCAGTACATCCCTACTTTGGTAGGCAATTGCTTCAATTGCAGCTCGAATGATATGTTCTTTTTTCACACCCCTGGTTAGACCGAGGATAGCACCACGTGCATACATATCCCAATAAGGAGCACCCAAACCAACAAATGCAGGTATAAGATAAACACCATTCGTATCTTTTACTTTAGAAGCAAATACTTCACTCTCAGCGGCAGTCTTTATCATTTGAAGTTCATCCCTTAACCATTGTATAACCGCCCCGGCTACAAATACACTGCCTTCCATGGCATACTCCACTTCATCTCCGATCTTCCAGGCAATAGTTGTCAAAAGGCCGTTGGAAGATGAAATTGCTTTTTCCCCGGTATTCATTAACATAAAAGCACCGGTACCATAGGTATTTTTAATCATACCCGGCTCAAAACAAACCTGTCCAAAGAGTGCAGCATGCTGATCTCCGGCATCCCCGGATATCACAATTTCTTTTCCAAATATTTCTTTATCTGTCCTACCGTAAAGATGGCTTGAAGGTAGTACTTCCGGAAGTATATTCTGCGGAATATTTAGAAGCTCTAACAGCTCATTATCCCAGGATAGTTGATGAATATTAAAGAGCATTGTTCTGGAAGCATTGGAAAAATCGGTTGCATGAATTTTACCTTTACTTAGGTTCCACAACAACCAGGTGTCAATAGTGCCAAAAAGTATATCGCCTCTTTCAGCTCTTTCTCTTGCTCCTGCTACATTATCCAGAATCCATTTTATTTTGGTTGCAGAAAAATAGGCATCTAAAACCAGGCCGGTTTTATGGTAAATCATGTTCGCCAATCCTTCTTTTTTCAACCGTTCGCAGATAGGGGCAGTCCTTCTGCACTGCCATACTATCGCATTATAAATCGGTTTTCCCGTATATTTATCCCATAAAACCGTCGTCTCCCGCTGGTTGGTGATTCCGATTGATGTAATGTCAGATGCAGTTAGATTTGTTTTTTGCATGGCGAGCAGAGCTGTTTCTTTCTGGGAATCCCATATCTCCATTGGATCATGTTCTACCCAACCTGTTTTTGGGTAAATTTGTTTGAATTCCCGACTCACCATATTTACGATATTTCCAAATTGATCAAAGATAACGGTACGGGAACTGGTAGTCCCCTGGTCTAAAGCCATGATATATTTTTCCAAAATTATACCTCGTTTTATCAATTTATCCTTTATTACTTTGATCTCCTAAATTAAAAGGGAAATATATATTGATTCAAGCCTATTTCTTCTTTTATCTGTAATATCTGTTTTTGGAGATTTTTGTTAATCGGTGCACCTTTTTCTTTTCTCTCCAGCCAGGCTAGGTGCTCTTTTTCGCCGGCTGTATAAATTCTTTTTTCTCCCGGTGCTTTTTGAGAATGACGAAGATTCCGCAAAATAGTACCGGAAATGTTTTTAAAACTATCCAAATCGATAAAAGACGATATATTTATCGCAATAAAGAAATGCCCCAAAAGAATCGGGCAGGGTTCTCCGTCTTTTACGCCTGATAGCATATTCATAAAATTTCCGTTGGAGAGCGCGGAAGAAAGAATTTCCACTACGGTTGCATATCCATATCCTTTATAACCAGCGGTGATTTCACCAATGCCGCCCAAAGGAGTTAAAGCAGCTTTCCCGGTCTTTAAATCATTCAAGATTTGATGTGTATCTGTCCTTGTTTTACCGTTCCGGCCAATAACCCACCCTGGAGGAATCTCTTTTTCCGCCCGATCATATGCTTCAATTTTGCCTCTCTGACTAATAGAGGTGGCGCAATCCAAAAAAAATGGAAATTCTTCATCAGTAGGCACAGCAAAGGTTAAAGGATTGGTTCCCAACATGTTCTCCACACCAAAGGTAGGTGCAATTGAAGGTCGGGCATTGGTTCCGGTAATGCCGATCATTCCCTCCTTGACAGCCATTAAAGGATAGTATCCGGCAATCCCGTAATGAGTAGAATTTCTGACTGCAACCATACCCATACCAAATTCTTTGGCTTTTTTAATGGCAATCTCCATTGATTTTTTTGCAATGACATGACCCATACCGTTGTGGCCATCAACGACTGCAGTAGTCGGACTTTCTTTTACTATTTCAAAATGAGTTATAGGTGATTGAATTCCTTTTTTAATGCGATCATAATAAATGGTTTTTAATCGGCCGATTCCATGAGAATCAATACCTCTTTTATCAGCTGCAATGAGGACTTCGGCGCATATCTTTGCTTCATCTGCCGGAACACCGATTTCTTTAAATGTATCTACCATAAAGTTTTCCAGGGTGGTAAAATCCACCCAGACAATATCTCTGCTCATAATCTGCCTCCTTTTTTTGATTTTGATCGATTTATACACAAATCTATATGGTTGTAAAACGATGTTAATCTAAATATTTTTTATCTTAATTATGAGAATGATTATTTCGGTTTTCACTATTAGTATTCGAGAAAAATTTGAAGATGTCCTTCTTTAAAAAAAATTATGCTAAATATCTGCTCTCTATCTTTCAATTTTTAGATGATTTATACACAATAATTATAGAAATTATCTTATCTTCATAAAAAAATGAATATAAAAAAGAAACCGGATGATAGAGTAGGAATTGAAGTGAATATTAAAGTTGAAAGATATTACTAGACTTTATAAACCAACCGTATCAATGAAAAGCTGTAAAACTTTCGCTCCACCGATAAAGGTCCCGAACATGCTTCCCACATTGGCTAACGCAACAATTAATAGGATTTTTGTTACCCGATTATTAATAAATCCCTTAAATGTAACAATATTCCCAAGTCTTTCAAAATCTTCCACTCGAGGCCGTCGGATTAAAGCTTCTGTTATTCCAGCAAACCAGCCAGCAGCCAACAAAGGATTCAATGAGCTTATCGGTGCAGCAATAAAAGCTGTAAGAATTGATAGAATATGCCCTCCGGCAATAAAGGTTCCCAAAGCAGATAAAGAACCATTCCATATAAACCACTGGAATATCTGATTAAAACCAGCAGGAGTTGAATACCTGAAAGTTGAAGCAATAATTGCTATCACCAATAAAGGAATGCTCCAGGCTAATGTTTTGAGCCAGCGAGAACCGGAAGGTATTTTGTTAAGAGCAATTAGATTATGTTCTTTAAATATTTCTTTTTTCATTCCGGGCACATGACCTGCACCGACGACCGCTACAATTTTGTTTCCCGGCGCCAATTTTACTTTCTCAGCCATGTATTGATCACGTTCATCAATTAAAGTACTTTTTAATCGTGGAAATGATTGTGCCATTTCCTTTAATGCAGCAGTTAACATATCTTCTGATTTTAATTTTTCAATTTCTTCTTCGGATATTTTTTCTTTATTGAATATACTGAAAATCAACATAAAGAGCAGGCGTAATTTTCCCCAGAGACCAAGCTTTTTCCAAATACGGGAAAAGGTAACCTGAATATTTCTGTCTGCAAGGACCAGATGAGCATCAATTGCTTTTGCAGAGGTGATTGCCTGGATCATTTCCTGGCCTGGATTAATGCCTAACTGCTGAGCCAACCTCTTCTGAAATGAGGATAAAATTAAATTCACCAACAGAAGCAATGCTTTTTTTTGTTTGATGATTGTAATAATATCCATTTCTTCCCATTTCTTTCTATTTTTTATGCTGTTATAGCGAGCAGAACATAATTCCACACAAACACTATCAGGTTTTTCTTCTTCGATTATTTTTTTTACTTCCTCGGCACTATTTTTTGAAACATGGGCAGTGCCGATGAGAATAATTTCTTTTTCACTAATTTTTAAGTTATGAATGTTGCTACTATTTAACAATGATTATTTCCCCCAAATAATATTGATACTTGCAATCGAATCAATATTATATCATAAAATTAAAAATATTTATTCCTTTGTTTTGCTTATCAGTCAACAGACTAAACAAAATCCTCAGAAATACCTGACAAATATATTTGTATATCACTTAAAAGAGTCTGATTTTTAAATATCGATTCATGGCAATTAACTTTCTTTATTTAATTAATTTGTGGATATTTGATGAGATCTTTCATTCTAATGATAGAGGAAATGCCTGTAATATTATCGCTCCATTCAATTGTTTTATATTCAAACTTGAAATATTTATTTATTAGAAAATATGATGTTGCTTTTCACGAATATAAACAGAGGGCATTAATTATTCCTTATTTTTGGAATAGTGATATTGTCACTGCTCCGGATGATACCCTATGGTGCCTGACAAGTTTAAATTTATCTTTTTTTATCAAGCTTGCCAGACCATTATTTTTTAAATAATTTTTAAAATTTCTATAATGTTCACCGCCGGCTATTTTTTCAACAATATTAATGAGTGTTTTGCTGTATTTAGCTGTCTTATTGTCAAAAACATAATCAATTGCCAGCATCAATCCATTGGCTTTTACAATTCGGTATGCTTCCTCAATTAACGCTTCCTGTGTTTTTCTATCTTTTTCGTGTAGTGCAAAACTAATAATGATGATGTCAAATGTTTCATCTTTAAAATATGTCTTTGTAGCATCTTCACTATAAATATGTATGGGGAAACTATCTTTTTTGGCAATTTTTAACATTGAATTGGATATATCCAAACAATGAAGGTTTTTAAATCCATGTTTTGAAAGTAATTTAAGCTGGTTTCCGGTACCACAGCATAAATCCAATATCATTTTTTCCTTATACTCGAAAAGTTCTTTCATTACCTCGATTCTTATAGGTTTAAGCGCTAAATATAAAACAGGATCGTATATCCTTGCTGTAAAATTTTTACTAAACTTCATTTTATGTTAAATCCTTTTTTAAATAACAAAGAAAAAATGTTGCTTGGGGATTAAGTTTTCATTCTTTCCAAAACATGAACCATCATTAAAAATAAAACTGTTATTTCTTCAATTGTAAGACTTAATTTGAGAAGTCATTTTTAATGACGTTTAGACCCCAGCCATATCATATAAAGGGCATAAACTGCGCTAATAATTGCACCGGGCATGGAGGTAGTTTCATCAAATAGAGTCAGAGCAATAGCTGCTGCAAATCCCGAATTTTTAATGGTTCCTAAAAGTATCATTGAAATCCGCTCTTTTTGATTAATCCCTATTTTTTTTAAAAAAATATCTAAAAGAGTAAATCCCAGGAAAGTGCTAATAAAAGCAATAAATAATATTTTAATTAAAATATCCGGCTGTTTCAGAAAAGTTTGCTGATTTAATCCGATTACCGTTAGAAAAACAACAAAAAAACCCCAATTAACAACAGCACCCTTCCAGGGAATAATGGCTTGATAGAAATTTTTATAATGCAAAAAACGGGAAAAAATAGTAGGAAAAATAATTAATTCGACCAAAGTAATGATTAATTTTGACATAGGAAATTTTGCAACACCGGTTAATAGCCCGATCAAACCCGGCATAATAAAAATTGACGATAGATAAGTACCAAAAGTTGCAAACAAGGATAAAACTGAATTACCTGCTAACAGGGAGGTAAAAGGAAGAACTGCTACTCCCGGAGGTGCCGAAGCAACCAAAATCATTCCGATTTTTATAGGTTCAGAAAAATTAAACCAGAGAGTTAAAATCAGAAGCAATGAAGCTAAAAAAAGGTAATTAAAAATTATTCCAATGGCAAGAGGTTTAGCCAGACTTCGCCATTTTATAATTTCGCGCGTGGGAATTTGGACAATTGATACCGTCATCACCACTGCAAGCGCAGGAATTGTTAGCGGTTTAGTCATTTGTGCAAGTTGCGGAAAGATGATTCCCAGCATAAATGCAAGCGGTAAGATAAAATTACGATGACCAAGAAATTTAAACATCTTTATTTCCTGATTTTTGATTTTTTCTAATGGTTCCAAACCAATCTATTAAAAAATGAATCCATAATTACATGCTGGGCTAATATATAAATTAATGAGATAATCTTTCTGTATTGATTTGAGAAAGAAAAGGATCGAAGATGATAAAATATTTATTTATTATAACATAAATCAGGAATTCTCTAAACCGATTATAATGGTATTTTAGAATTTACCAAAATTTACAAAAACACTTTAGGTTTTCCAAAAATAAAATTAGGAAGATCTCATTATTTATCATGGATCATTTTTAAAAATTTTAAAATAATTCAATAAAATAATAATGAGCTAATTTCCTGCGTAATCACATAACAATATAATTACATATCAATTGCGCCATCTATTACAGTCATGATATTATAAAAAAGGATTACATAAATCACCTTAAAAGAATATCATCGTTTTTGAGGACTTACCAGGGGAAATAAATATGGTAAAAGGCTTGATAAATCCTGACTTGTTCCACGGTTGGGGTAAAAGAAATCACTTTTTTGAAGGCTGGTACTTTAAAGTTGTAGAAACAAAAAAGCAGAAGGCTTTTGCCTTTATTCCGGGACTATTTTTAGGTAAAAAAAGTGAAGAATCCCACAGTTTTATCCAACTGTTAGATGGCGCAGACTCTTTGTATAAGTATAAACGATTTCCCACGAAGGATTTTAATTCCCTTAAAAATAAATTTTCCGTTACAATTGAAAAAAATCATTTTTCACTTGACTGTATAAAACTAGATATCGATGATCCGAATTTTAGTATAAAAGGCACTCTCAATTTTAAAAACATTCTCAAGTGGCCTGACACCCTGTTAAACCCGGGAAGTATGGGCTTTTATAACTACATCCCCTTTTTACAGTGTTATAGCCAAGTATGTGCTATGGATATGGACATACAGGGAAGCTTAAGAATAAACGGGGAACTAATTGACTTTGAAGGAGGAAAGGGTTATGTGGAGAAAAATTGGGGAAAGGCCTTCCCGTATTCCTGGATATGGATTCAATCCAACAACTTTAGTACTAACAAAACTTCGTTGAGCTGTTCTCTTGCCCATATTCCCCTTTCGATTTTTTCTTTCCGTGGTTTTCTAATCGGTTTGTATGTCAATGGCATCTTTCATTCTTTTACCACAATCAATCGAAGTCAGATTCAGATTCACCAAAAAAATTCTGATATCGATATTCAAGTGGAAAATAAGTATTATGTTTTAAAAATTCAAACCCAAACATTATCTAAAAATTTTATGCTTCTCAATGGTCCCAGGAACGGTAAGATGGTTCCCCTTGTTCAGGAAAACCTGCAAGGCGAAGTATCTATTAATCTGCGAGAAAAAAAATATAATAAAATTATTTTAAGGGATGAGGGCTTTTGCGCCGGCATTGAATATGGGGGCGAGCAAATGCTGGTCATGGATAAAAAATGAGCACTCAATTAATCCCTTTTAAAAACGACGGATAAGGCGCTCAATGGTCAAAGGGGCAGAACCTTCATAGTGATTGTTCACGTTAACTATTAATCGTACTTCTTTTGATAATAAATCACTTATCATGATTTCCAACCGATCAAGTTCTTCATCTTTTGGTTCCCATAGTTGATTCCAGATGCTATGGCTAATCTTTTCCATTTCCTTCCTATCATTTCCCATTAGTCTTATCACGGAAAACCTTTCGATTAAATCATGGTATTTTTCATACAAGTCAAATATAGGAGGCATGTAATACCCTTGTAAAAAAACATGGCTTAAGTTGACAGATTTTAAAAAATGAAAATATTCTTCATTTATGTAATTGGGATTTCTGATTTCCAAACAATAATTAAAACCAAGCGGGCATTTTTTAATAAATGTAGAAAATTTTTTCTGAAAAGCTATTTGGTTTGGCATTTTCATTTTGTTTAAATATTCAAATTGAAATATAAATGCTCCTACTTGATTTTTCATTGGCTGAAGCAATTTTAGAAATTCATTGAATATATCACTGGAAAGAAAGAAAGGATTTTGCTTGAAAGCTTCCTTTTTATCTTTTCTATAATGATGAGTTAAGGTGACAGCATTCGGAACTTTAATGCTGAATTGAAAATCATCAGGAACAGCATTTACATACCCGGCAACTATTTCCGGTTTTGGTAAGGTTATATTATTTCCCGGAAACAAAGACCAAAACCATTGGTCAATTTCCACTGTATTATAATGTCTTGCATATTCATTTAAGTAATCACCAACATCTTTAGAATATATAATTCCCTTCCACGATGGATATTTCCAACTGCATGTTCCAATTTTTAATAACTCTGAAAATTGGTTCATAATTATATCCTCATTTTTGAATACATATAAAAAAATTCGCAGTCGCATACAAAGTCTTTTTCTTTTTATTCTTAAATGGGGAGAACTCCTTATTTTGAAATGAAAATAGTCTTCTTGTTGGGTTTTGGTGCTTTTATGACCATAAATTTTAAAATGTCGTTACTTTCATTATACCAGCAATGTACAATATCTTTTGGGCTTTCAATAAGTGTATCTTTGTTTACTTCTGCTTTTTCCTTGCCGATTTCAACTATTCCTCTGCCTTCCAGTACATAAAAAGCAACATCAACAGGTGTTATATGACGTGTTAAAGATTGTCCCGGCTCTAAGGTGATTATTGATATTACCGCTGAATTTTTAGTATACAGATTTCGTGCATCTACATTATGAGCATTTTCCATAATGTGTGTGTCAGATAATTTTTTAATAATCATTTTTAATCTCCTTTTTATTTATCATGTTAATTTTCTTTCAAGAGAAATTGCTTTTCAATTCGAGTAAACAGGGTAAAAATAATACAAATGGTACCGAGAAGCAAAAAAGCCATATCGATTGAATAATCAGCTATTAATCCGATAAAAGGATACAGAACAAAAATAATTACTTTTTCTAAAATTGAAACGCTTGAGAGCAAGGTCGCCCGATTGTGACTTTTTATCATTTGATTCACATAGTCAAGCAATATGGGCATTCTTAAAAGTTTCAAACCAATCACTGAAAAAACAGCAAAGAGAACAAAAAATAAATTTTTATTTAAAGATATACCAATATATAAAAGACCGGGTATAAGTGCCGTCAAAAATAGAAGGCGCGATATTCCTAAATATTTTTCAAGAATTTTAACCTTTGAAAGTAAAATGGCAGCAAATAGATTACATCCCGAACCAACCAAGCCAAAATAGCCTACGCTTACGTCAGTCTGCCGCAAAAGAGTCTGATAAAACCAAAACATAAAAAATGTTATTGCTGAGATAGTTATATAATTAAAGGTAAAAAGACGTAATTTTTTATAAGAGAATAGGAATTTCAAACCATCAATTCCCATTTTTAAAAAATTCTCATCAGGTTTGATGCGATTTGGTTCATCAATCCATAAAAACACTAAAAAAGCTATGGTTAAAAGTATACCGGTTAAAAAAAACGGAAAAGCCAACACACCTTCAAAACGCCATTGACTGACAATTAAGGAGCCAACGGGAAAAGATATGAGTAACCCTATGGTTCCAAAAAGTTCATATCTGGCTAAATAATAGCGTGCTCTCCCGCTTTCATTTATTTCGCAAACTGTATCATACAGTAATGCTTTGTCTGCACCCGAAATCATGGTAAAGCCTAAAGCTCCTAAAAATTCTGCTAAATAAAAAATTGTATAATTTCGACTGATTCCGAAAAAAAACATATCTGCAGCAAAAAAAAGACAACCTAATCCTACCGAATATTTTCTCCCCCATTTATCGGCAACAATACCGGTAGGTATCTCTAAAACAAATGTCCAAAATATAAACCAGGCTTGAAGCAGAAAAATGCGTGTATAATCTACTTGTATCCAATCAATAAAATACGGAATAGCAATGGCCCCAAAAAAATTTAAATTTTTTAGGAAATTTGCCAGATAAATTTTACTGATATTATTTACCTTCATTATCTACCTTCATAAAATCAAAATAAATATTAATCATCCATTACATTCTTTTAAACCAAATGGATTTTTTGGATATTTTATCAATTTTTCTTTTTTTTAACAATACTATTCTATTTGTACTTAAATACCAGAAAAGCTTATCTTTTCCCTTGTTTATATTGGAAAATATCATTTTATTTCAATGTGGTTCAGATAATTTAGTAATTTTTTAAAAGCTACAGGAATCGCATAGGCGTTCAACTGGGAAATAGAAACCCACTTCGCCCTTTGTAAGTCAAGATTAACCTCCGGAAATGAAGGAAAATGATACAATTTCATCAACCACACCAGGTGTGTAAAAATGTGCTTGATCTCTCCAATAAATACTGGCTTTTTATTGACCAAGATGTGATAAGTTTTCTCCAGGATACTTTGAATACTGTCACCTCCGGTGTATTCTTTTATTTTTTCCGTTGACGGTAAAGCCCACATGTTGGCCAAAAGCCCACCAGCCGGACGTTTCACCAATAATATTTGGTTTTCTTTAGAAATAAGTGCCATCTCCATGGTAATCTTTTTCGATTTTGTTTTTTTTGTCAGGTTGGGAATCATGTCCTGTTTATTTTGTAAAAATGCTTTACAAAGATAACCAACAGGACACTTTGAACATGCAGGCTTTCGGGGCGTGCAGGTAATTGCACCAAGTTCCATGATTGCCTGGTTAAACATACCGGCATCTTCCCGTGGTAGAATTTTAAAAACAAGCTCTCTTATTTTTTTAATAGTTTTTGTTTTTTTTATATCTTTGGTTATTAGAAAAATTCGACTAATAACTCTGGATACATTTCCATCAATTGCAGGCTCCGGTTGATTAAAAGCAAAACTTGCAATTGCACCGGCCGTATAGGGTCCGATACCAGGCAAACCGATAAGTTGTTGATAATTTGCAGGGAAATTACCTCGAAATTTATTTTGTATGATTTGGGCAGCAAGGCGTAGTTTTATCGCACGGTTATAATAGCCTAGACCTTCCCAATATTTTAATACCTGTTCTGTTGAAGCACCCGATAATATTTCAACCGTAGGAAATCTATCAATAAATCGAAGATAATACTGATAAACAGTTTTCACCTGAGTCTGTTGTAACATGATTTCGGAGATCCAGATATGATATGGGTTCTTTGTTTCTCTCCAGGGTAATGAGCGATGGTTTTCATGATACCAATTTATTAAATCTAATTGGAAGCGGTTAACCGGGAATGATCTAGGCAATTTTTTTCCTTCCACAAACTATAAAATTCGATTATCTATATTTGACTCGAACAGACTAAATAGAATTATTTGATGGTTATTATATTTGAACTGTTTATTTGATAATTTTTAAAATAGTGGTGAAAAACAATTCATGTTAACCAAAGATTTTTTGCTGAAAAATTAATTTATAATAACCATCAAAGCATTGAATTTCCCGAAAAATTTAAAGTTAATTTTTATCTACAATATTCATCAATTTAAAGTTGGAGAAATCGTATGTTAATTTAACAAATCTATGTCTTTTTTATTTCCTGTATAATCTCTTCAACATGGCCTTCTACTTTTACCTTAGGAAATATTTTCATGATACTACCATTTTTATCAATTAAAAAAGTTGTTCTCTCAATCCCCATATATTCCTTTCCGTACATTTTCTTTTTCTTCCAAACACCATACATCTCACAAACCTTCCCTTCTTCATCGCTTAAAAGGATGAAAGGTAGATGATGTTTGCTGATAAAACCGACATGCGATTTCATGCTGTCCTTACTAACTCCCAGAACAACGGTATCTATTTTCTCGATTTCTTTATAATTATCTCTGAAATTAATCGCTTCAAGGGTACATCCCTTGGTATTATCCTTCGGGTAAAAATACAATATAACATTTTTACCCTGAAAGCCGGAAAGTGCTACTTGGCTCCCCTGGCTATCGGGCAAAATGAACTCTGGAGCTTTTATTCCTTCTTTCAATTCCATTTTTTTACCTCCTTTTATTTACAGGACATTGGACAAGCCGATCATATTTATGTTACTCATCGTCACTAAACAATCATACTATTTATAATCTGAAAACTATTTTAATTTTTCTCCCGGATACTTTTGGAGAAATACATAACAGCTTCATTCAATGGGTTTGAGACAACACATTCCGGTCTTCATCCGAAATATCATTGACAACTTATTTCCTTTTCAATACACTAAAGAAAAAAAACAAATTACCGAGGAAGATTAAAATGACTACTTCAGAAATACTGAATCGCATTGATATTCCCAGAAACAAGCTTTACTATTTAGAAAAAAAAGGATATATAACATCTCAAACAATACTTCAAGGAAATTATAAAATAAAAGATTATTCTAAAGATGATTTTGTAAAAATTCAAACTATCTGGCACCTGGTTAAGCAAGGTTTGAAATATCAAGCTGCGTATGAAAAAGCAATGGACGTTATCGATGACCGCTAAAATAATTGGGAATGGTTCCTTATTTTTTATATGCCAACTTTTATGGCGATAAAATAACTAATCAAAGAAACTGAGGCGGATAATACCATACCCCAAATAATATCGACTATTGTTACCAGAAGCGGCCAGTCCTTAATCGTCGCTAAATTTGTCAGGTCATAAGTAGAATATGTAAATAAACCAAATAAAGCACCCAAATATAAAGCATTTAACCAATCTTTCTTTTCAAATGAGGGCGATAAAACAAAAACAACCAGACCGGCAATGAATAGCAAATAGAAGATGATAGCAGCAAACCAGTTAAGATTTGTTTTCATTAAAAAACCAATCTGCTCGCGGATAAAATTTTTTGCTATTAGGCCGAGCCAAATCATATCAATTATAAAAAATACAGGTAAAGCAATTAAATATAATTTGATGAACATCATCCCTCCTAATATTAAAAAATGAATTTCTATCACAAAAACACATCAAATCTGAATATTTCCTAGCATAATATTTAATGTGAAAATAAATCTATTGCTAAATTTTTAATATAATTGCCAGTTATTGTCTATTTTTTCTACATTGATAGTCTTTTCTCCGCTATCTTCTGTAATGGATCCATTAATATTTATCTCAAAAGATAAAAATCCATCCACCGTTGCATATTTTCCGGTAATAATAATATCACTAATATAGAAAGAATAGTCTAAGGTTATATCTGCAATTGATGAATCCCACTGAGCCACCTTATTTTCTATGTTAATGACGTCATTATATGGCGTTGAATTAAAGATGCAATAGCTTTTTGCCTTCTCCCAGTTTTGTTGGTTGATAGCAGCGTAATATCTATTGATGAGATAAGTTATCTGTGCTTCTTCGGATAAGGGAATACATCCGGATAATATGAAAATTGAAATAATAAGTAAAGTAAGGAAAGCGATTAAAAATTGTTTTTTTCTCAATGAAAACCTCCTCTTCTATAAATGAAATCATATAGAAAAAATATTTAATATTACTCTTTGGAACATATAGCGATTAATAACAGTAATATCAATAAACGCTTTAAAATCGCATTAATCTGTAAACATTTTTCTTGAATTTAACATGAAAACCATCACTTATTTTAGGCAAATGATTTGATTGAATTTTTTACTAAAAATATAACCTGATAAACACTTCCCTTAATATTCATCTAAATGGTTGAACTCTGCATTTTCAATCCAAGATTCCGGTCGGGAAACAAATTCAACCAGATTTTCAAGTAAAAACATGTGCTTTCTTTCTTCTTCAGCTAATTTTAAAAGGAGATTCTTTTTGGTTTCATCTTCCATTTTATCGCTCATCTCTAAATAATGGTTGTAACTCTTTTCTTCAAATTCCTGAGCCTTACGGTAGAAATCTGCTTGAGCTAAATTGAAGTTAAATGCTAATTTTTTCCCTTTGATTTTCATAAAGATATTTTTAGCATTTTTCAAGATATTTGTTTCTGCAAATTTCGAGTAAGTATCGGTTTTCATCATCTGTTCAACAATTCCAAAATGCTTAGCTTCTTCATCTGCCAGCATCTTTAAAATGAACCGTAATCCTGCATCATCTGTTTTTGTCATTAACTCTTTATAATATGCTTCACTCTCTTTTTCCAGTTTTAATGCATATTGATAAATATTCATTTACTTTCCTCCTATTTAAAATATTTAAATCCGGATTATTTAAAAAAAGGCTGCAACAAAGGAATAAATTCCGCGATGTATTCCTTTTCTAATGCTGATTATTTACCTGATAAAGTCTGGAAACATTTGAATCTTTTCATTTTCTATGATGGAATAATAGATGCATACATGAAATATATAATTATATTTTATATATAAGAAGTAATTATGTCAATGAATGATTAAACTGAGTGATTGAACTAAAAACTTTAATTTCTTATTAACCGGCATGATTTTTTACTCACTTTTTACAATTCAAAACCTAAAAAAGTTTTTACTAAATATCCGATAATAAAAGAAAGGGATGCAACGCCAATGCTAATGATTGCCATCTCTAAAAACCTTCTTTTAAAGTTATAATCATTGGCAACAGAGATGTAAAAATTAAAAATAAAAATAATCGTTATAGCGATTAACACTGTTGCGATTAAACTATAGATATAATTGGGAAATAAAAAATAAGGAGCGATAAGGGCAATTACAGTAAAAATATAGGCAATTCCCGTATACATTGCCGACTTAGTAGCTTTTTTTTGGATTTCCGGATCTGCCTCTGATTTATTAGATAGATATTCGCTAGCCGCCATTGAAAGTGAAGCAGAAATACCGGTTATCAAACCCATTAATGCTATGATTCTTGAATTTTGTATAGATAGAGTAAATCCTGCCAAGGCACCGGTTAGTTCGACCAATGCGTCATTCAATCCCAAAACAACAGAGCCCATGTAAGAGAGTCTCTCCTCATTGATCATATTAATGAGCTCTGCTTCGTGTTTTTCCTCCGCTTCAATAATTTCTTGTATTTCGGGAATATTGCCATGCATTTTCTTGTATTTTTTTTGAGCTGCATCTTCACCTCTTTCCAGCAATTTTATGCCAAAAGTCAAACCAAAAATCCTTGATATCAACACATAAAAAAAGACCTTAAATTTATTCACCTTTAGACTTGTTTTGGTATATTTTTTAAAGATATGAGCATGTTGTTTTTCATCTCCAGCAATCCGT
>Ga0272441_10003512_pt1 | contig 29673 bp, 11 predicted proteins | sample SSMProp6N_FD_193582 | JGI IMG/M metagenome (GOLD analysis project Ga0272441, IMG submission 193582) | Marine sediment archaeal communities from Little Sippewissett salt marsh, Falmouth, MA, United States - SSM-Prop-6N | ecosystem: Environmental > Aquatic > Marine > Wetlands > Sediment ... | reverse complement strand
GACTGCCTGTGGCTTCCGTCAGGGATGAAGTGAACTGTGCAGAAAGGCCGGCCAGTCTGCAGCGGACCTGTAAGGGCAGGGAACCCAGAAGAATATCCTTTCCGTTGGCGGATTCATCCTCAAGGGTAACTATTCGTCTCTCATTCAGCCGGTCTCCGTTTTCGTCAACCCAGTTGCCATTGGGATCGATGCGAAGGACAAATGCCTGGCCACCTCCCATTTCAAAAGGTGTGAGAGGTGTCAATGTACCGTTAATATTGAGTAAGTTATTTTGTGCCTGAATGGAGGAAAATTGAATCAGGTTGTTCAGTGCGGAAGTTGTCTGAGAAAGAATATTTTGTCCACCGACCGATCCATCTGTATTAAGCATAAAATTCGAAAAGGCCACATCCTGACTCAGAAGCCGCAGGTTTCCGGTCATTGTGACTTCCAGGCCTGGGGGTGTGCTGACCCAGGAGACATTTTGTGTGCCCTGCAGAGTGAAATCAAGTCCGCATAAACCAAATGACTGGGCCGGATCCGTCGGAATACTTGGCGGTTGAATGCCGTTTTTATCCACAATCAGATTGTTCAGAAGAAGCCTGAGTCCGTTACCGAACTCGGGCATGCTCAGGATTAAAGATTCAAACTTCACAATTAAATTGTCATTATTAAAAGGCGCCTGAATATCAATTTGTGAAACGCCTGAATCATCGGTTATTCTCAGGATGGCTTTCCCCATGGGAAGTGCATAGCCGCTTGCGTCGGAATAGGTGGGCTGGGTAGAAAATTCTGCTGTTTGGGGCGATAAATTCATTGTGTAGTCGACTGGTTTGCAGACATTGTTTTCCTGGAAAGGGGCAATCAGTAAATGCCCGGTTAATTGCACTTTCCCACTCGTATTCATCATGGATGCATCGACCTGTTCAACGATGCATGTGATGTCAGGTCCGACAGATAGTGTAAGCAGGGGGCTTTGCGCGCTGCCGCTTTGAAAATCAGACAGACCCGTCGCATGAACCTCAATTTCGGGAAGGGTCAAACCTGAATTTTCAAATACCCCGGGCAGGGACAATTGTATTCCAGCCATTAATTTCTGATTCACATTGTCATAGTACAGGCGCACGATCTCGAGGGGAAGCCCCGATCCGTTCAAATTTAGCAATGAGCCGGTTGAAGCATTGGCTTCAATTGTCCCTTGAGTGATCTGCATATTCGCGCGGTTCACAGTCACATTGTTCAGTGTGACCTGTATGGATGGGGGTGAGGACTGTCCATACTGTAATCCCGGAAGTACAAGGGATGCGGTTGTATTTAAATAGATATCCAGACCCGAGTCCTGATGATCGATCAGCCAGTTTCCGGAGGTGTCCATAAGTTGTATGTAGGCAATGGATTCATGGGGCAGAGGAAGCCGTACAGACTCTCCAAGATTTTCCTGCGAAAAGATATCACTGGGCCAAAAGCCTTTGCTGTCAATGGTGGCAATCACCTGATTTTCGGATAAAAACTGGATGCGGCCCTGTGCAATTCCGGGCGGATCAAATTCAAGATTGAAATCACTGGAAAATTCAGTCTGAAGGCTGCTGAATTCAAGATCTGCATAGCGGAGTTGACCCGTGCTCCGGTTTGCATTGACAAGCATTCCGTTTTCTATTCTGGCAGAACCGGGTATGGTGATCAGCAGTTCTTCTGTATTCGGCGAGATGGTTGTAGCGGATCCGAGTGCCAGCCATTCCAAATCAGCAGCGGTTCCCCGCAGGTTTCGCACACGAAGGGTAAACGGCTCAGAAAATTGTACAACACCGGTCTCAGGTATAAGATTGGATGTCGATAAAACAACATTCTGGGCATATTCAATATCCATGGTTTGACCGCCATCCAACAATAGCTGTCCCTGACCGTCGGCAAGGTGTATGCCTGATGGATCAATAGTCGCACCGGACAGGCATCTGCATTTCATTACCGGATCCTGGCCGGGGAGACCGATTGTAAATGGATCGGATGTTGAAAAAGTTCCGCTGCTTATACGGAAATTCAAAAGATCATAATATCCGCGTCCCGAGGCTTGTACCGGCTGATCAGGTGGAAGACTGGGAATTTCAATATAGCCTTCATATTCAAACCCGGCTGTCTGAACGGAAGATGACCGGTCAAAAATCAAATCACCCTGACTGCAATGAACGGTTAATACGTCCCAGGGGAGAGTGATGTTTGCAAAAACATTGTCATATCGGGTGTTGAAAATGCCGTCTGTGTCAAGATGCAGAGAGGTCCCGGGGAGTGAAATGGAAGAGACACCCTGAGTTCGCAGCAGCTGCGGTGGTACAAAATCAGCAGATAAAAGCAGTGTGAGCGGGGTTTTCAAATTGGTATTCAGTGTGCCCTGTATCTCATGAATGTCAAAACCCCAGTCAGCGCCATTCACAACGGGAGCCCGGACAGGAGCCAGATAAGTCCGGGTTTCAATGGACCCGACAAATCCACTTGTGGTTAACTCGGCATTTAAAACAGTCAGAGGCGGACTGGTGAGTGTGGTGAGGCGCGGAGGCAGGGAGATCAATTCCAGGGCCATATCGAATTTGAAAACAGGAAGGCTGCTGCTGTTTGACAGATCCAGGCGTGTTTCAGCGATTCGCGATGCATCCGGAATCATACGAATTCCGTTTGCTGTCAAACTGTAGCCGGAGAGAAGAAGGTCAGACTCGGGAATAAGCAATCCATCCGGTGTCAGATGAATATCAGGAAGAAGCGGAAGCTGCACAGGGGGTGTAAACCGGGGCAATGAAACGATCATATCAAAAGCGAAATCATAATCAAGAGAAGAGGAATTATCGGCATATGCCAAATGATCGATGCTAGAAAGCATCAGAGTGATATTGTATGGTCCCCTTTGTAAAACAATGGATCCGCCCTGCGTTGAGAAGACCAGATCATCCCGTGTCATATTGCAGGATATGGACATAATCGAGGGACTGGCTGTGTTTTCAAAAATGAGGTTTCCTTCCAAACCAATGTCAAAATCGATATCCTGCATGGATTGACCTGTTCCTATCACACCGTTCACGTCTGTCCAGTTGAGTCCGAATTGCTGTCCCGTGATGGATGAGAGCATAAGGTCGATTGGACCTGATTGAACCAATCCATAAAAATAACCATCAGATGTAATGGTGATTTCAACCGGCGACTGTTTTGAAACAGAACCAAAGGCGGCCACAGCGGCACTTAGACTGAACTGCCCGCCGCTTTCTGTCGAAAAAGCGATGGACTGTACAGCCAGAGGCATGCCGATGTGAGTCAAATGAAAAGGAGACTGCCAGGTGGCGGACGGTGAGGCGGTCACTGTACCATTCAGAATTTCGATTGTGAACCGATCAAGGGTTAAATTGACAGTTGCACCTGTCTGAATATCCGTGCTGGTTCCGGACAGTGAGGGAAAGTAAAGCGGTACAGAGTTGGATGATTTTGATTGTAAAATGATCTGTGTGGAATCCGCATTCAGGGAACAGTTGACATAACAGGTGTTTCCCTGTTTGAGCTGAAGATAGGCAATTTCCTGAGTGGGCAGAGGAAGGTATTCCGGCAGCAGATCTTCCAGGTTTTCAGGAACTTCGCCTCCCATGATGGTAAATGTGTAGATTTCACTCTTGCCTTCATTGGAAGTGGCAGGATATCCGTAATGGTCTCTCGCGGTGACCTGCCATGCATAGCGATCGCCGGAAATAAACGGATTTTCACCTGAAGGATAGCGGAACAGGGTTTCAGTAAGCGTTCCGCTGTTGATGAAATGAGGCGTATTTGTCTGCATGGCCTCTGCTGGAGACTGATGAGCATACACAGGAACAATTTTCAGTGTATAATAAATGAGCCCATCGACTGTGACAGCGGGTTCCAGCCATTCAAACTGAGGTGATGCAGTATAAACAATGGCCTCATCATCAGGAGAAATGAGTTCCAGTTCAGGCAATACCCCAGCCAGATCGCCTGAAGTCGTGAAAACACCAATTTCACTTTTACCGTTGTTTTTTGTGATTGGCAGACCTTTATAATCGAGTGCATAAATCTGCCATGCATAGGTTTTATTTGCTTCAATCTCCTGGCCGTCAAGCGGATATTCAAAATTGGATTCAAATACATTGAAATTTTCATAATGCGGATAATTCGCGTTCAGTGCTGTTTCAGCGGTCTGACCGTATAAAACCTCCACGATACGGATGGTAAAAATCGCTTCTTTTCCAGGTGGTAATTGCATGTCAATCCATTGAAAAACAGGATAGGGTGAATAGATCATCTCGGAATCCACGGGATAGATCAGTTCAGGCGGTTCAGGGTGCGTAATCGTGAAGAAAGCGGACAAATTGTCAACCAGTGTGGTGCCCCAAAGGTTTCGGACCTCAACAGTCACTTCGTAGGTCCCTTCCGGGATCATACCGGTTTGAGTCACCTGCTGTTTGATGTCTTCAGAGAGGGTGCCTGTATTCCAGTCCTGCAATTCTGTGGACAGCATGTAAACAGGAATTCCCGGCTCAACCAGAAGACGTCGGCTGGTTCCCTGAAAACCGATGGAACCATCCGTACTGGTTATGTCAAGATATGCGATCACCACATCGGATTCTGATGTGTTGTTCATGATCTCAAGGGAGCCAAGGGTCGGGTCAGTTTCCCAGTCACTGAGATAGGGGGACGGGTAGGGATCCACAGACAGATTCCCGCTCCAGTTCTGAGCATGAGCGGATAGAATAATAAATCCAAACAAGAAAAAGTGCAGCCACAATGATCGTTTCATGGATCTTTTCCTTAATTAATGATAAAACAATTTTTCAGTGCTAAGTAATCATTTATATAAAACAATTTATTGACATACGAAATATCCCAAAAAGATCTATGGTGTATTAATCGTGATAGAATAAGCGTCCGTCCGGTTTTTCTGCGGACTTGAGCTGTCACATATTGTGACATTAAAATTATAGGTTCCGCTGGTGGTCGGTGTTCCGCTGATTGTTAAAAAATAATTCTGGTCGGAATAACTGACAGATAGTCCCGGTACGGGCCAGTCACCACTGATTGTCCAGGGGGACTGCAGAGGCGGTGTTCCCTGTCTGTATATGATGGATCCGTTGTAAGCAACGCCAACCGTGCCGGCAGGAAGAGCAGCATTATAAAGATCCAGACTTCCTGCACGAATTGTTAAATTAAAGGTTCTGGTGCTGGTTTTTGGAGGGATATCGCTGTCCTGCACTTGGAATTCAATTTGATCGGTTCCGGGGAAATCATGACAGGTTCCCGTAAACTGACCGCTGGCATCAATGTAAATACCTTCCGCAAATCCGTTTCCTGCTCTATAAGAAGCCGAACTGGCCGTTTCAGACCAGGTATAGGGTGGAATACCCTCCGCTGCCTCAAGCTGTTTGGAATAATATGCTCCAGCTGTCACATTCGGAAGGGATGAGGTGGAAATATACAGTTCATTGACTTTGATGAACAGTGATTTGGAGCTTGTCATGGTTGTGAATACATTGTCCTGAACAGTTACGGTGAAGTGATATGTACCACGACTGCCCGGTGTTCCGCTGATTACAGCTCTTTCACCCTGATCATCAAATGTCAGGCCGGGCGGCATGCTGCCTCCGGTAATGCTCCAGGTGCGGTCACCGCTCCCTCCTTCAGCGCGGATACGATCTTCATATTCAGATCCCACATGGCCTTCATCCAGAAATGAAGTCTTTATCTCAAGAGGTGCAGGAGCAATTGTGATAGCCAGGGCTTTATTTACCGTGTCCGCCGGTGTGTTGTTGTCAAACAACTGCACAGTGAAGGGAAAATCTCCCCATTCGGAAGGTACGCCTGAAATTTCCAGATTCTCAACCGGTATTGTAGTCAGTCCTGGAGGCAGAGACCCATCGATGATTTCCCATGTATAGGGTGAAATACCTCCCTGAGCCTGCACAAATGACTGATAATCCTGACCGACGGTACCTTCAGGCATTGAATTGGTGGTGATAATCAGCTGCTGCGGAAGTATACGGATGGTAAATAAGGCTGTAATGCTTAATGGAGGCGTGTTGCTGTCTGTGACACGAATATTGAAATCATATGAACCGGTATCGGTTGGTACACCCGTAATGTCAAAGTTCAGATTCTGGATACCCGTCAATCCCGGCGGCAGACTGCCGCTGATGATTTCCCAGGTATAGGGCAGGGTGCCACCTTCCGCTTCAATTGAAGTACTGTAGTCCTCATCCACAATACCATCGAGCAGCTGCTGTGTAAGCAGGACCAGATCCTGTGCGGATGAAAGAATAGTTATTTCCAGCGTTGCAGAGTCGGTCATATCCGGATACTGATTGTCCGAGACGGCAACAGTAAAAGTCGATGTTCCTTCTGTTGCGGGTGTTCCGCTGATTTGTGCGGTTTCATTTAAATCGGTTAAAGTCAGTCCGTCCGGCAGATTACCATCGGTGATCGTCCAGGTGCGGTCATTGCTTCCACCCTCTGCATAGATTCTTTCATCATAAAGATTACCGATAATACCATTTGTGAGTGATGTGGTGGTGATTTGCAGGGATTCCACCTGTGAAAGAACCGTCAGGGTGAATACACGGGTTGTACTTTGGGGCTGGAGACTGCTGTCCGATAAATGTACAGTAATAGAAAACGTTCCGGTTTCTGTCGGTGTGCCAAGAATAACCAGGGTCTGATTCGCTTCTGCAGTCAATCCGGTTGGCAGGTTTCCGCCAATGATCGTCCATTGATAGGGCAAAGTACCGCCCTGTCCTTCGATCACAGTTGTATAATATTCATTTGATACAGCGTTTGGGAGATTTTCTGTTGTAATCATAAGCGAATCAGTTAGCGTAACCTCAAATGTCACAGGACTGCTCCACGATGAACTCCCCACAACATTTTCTCCACGCACACGGTAATGATAAGAGCCATTTGCTTTATTCTTTACCTGATATAATGTTTGACTTCCTGTATATATTTGTACCGGAGATGAAAAAGCGGCGCTTGGATCTTCTTCCAGTGTGTATGATGTAGCCCGGGGAACCGATGTCCATGACAGCATGTAGGATCCAAAAATACTAATATTTACAGATGAAAGGCCAACGAATTCGGGAGATTTGGTTGGGAAATTGGGACTCAAGGTCAGAGCAAGGGGGGTTGTCTGGAATGGTTGAACAAGGATTTTGGTGGTATCAATTGCATAGACCGCATTGCCGGAACCATCCAGGCCCTCAACCAGGACATTGTATATACCCAGTTCAAGCTGAATGGTATATGAAGCGGTAATGTCCGTATATTCCTTTACAATATCACCGGGTTGTATGGTGAATCTAACGGCAGAAACAGGTTCAGCACCGGCAGCGATGGATTCAGTATTTGATTGAGAACTGGAAAAATTGTTTATATTCTGTATCGATTTATTTGCCGGAACAGACTTGGAATTATTCCGGACAGACTGTGACGGCATATGGACACTTGGTATCTTTAGAGATCCATTTCTGGTTCCATCTTCCCATTGAAGTGAAACCTCAAGGTCACCGTATTCCGGCTCCAGAGTGTGACAGAAAAAGAGAAGCAAAGATAGCAGCACCAAAAAGACATTGATAATCAAAATATTTTTCATTTTATAAACCTCAATGGTTAGCGGTCATCTGATGGCAATCATACCCTTTTTTATATTTTATAAACGATGGGTCAACATCAGACTTGACCGAATTTCCTTGAAATCCTTGGTTCCTTTATATGAATTGAATGAACAATTAAAGATCACTTGATTCTGTCGTGTCAGACGATAGCTGGATGTGACACCCGCGCGAAAGACTCGTGTATCTCTGACCATTGAAGAGTTAATATGAATTGAATTTGTAAGCCGGTTTTTTAAGGCCGTGTGGGTCAGACGTCCGGAATAGATTTGTGTGAGGTAGGCCTCTTTGCCGCTGGTTTGTCTGTGGGAAGCACCTGCTGCGACATTCAGATGAAGAAATTGAATGAACTTAAAACTTCCTGTTAGGTTAAAGGTATGATAATGGCTTTCAGAGTCATTCTCCGGAATGTTTTTATTGGAATTCTGGTAAGTGTATTTTATTCCCAGCTGACGGATCCAGCTGCTCTGGTCAAAAAGCATGGATTGATTGGTGGTAATAATGAGATTGTTGAAATCCCACTGTGATGTATCTGAAATGGCCTCGTTATTCATTTTTAAAAAACTCATATTGATATTTGAACGCCACCGTTTACTGTGCACCATCCATCCGGCTCTTAACTGATTCCGTGTATTGGTTTCAGTCTTTTGCTCCAGAAGGTTGTCGGACAGGCGGTTCCAGTTAAGCGTAAATCGATTCATTTTATATTTGAATGCGGTTTTCATATAATATTCCTGACGATCATTTACAGTAGAGGGAATACCGAGAGAGACATAACCAGGTCCAATATGACGGAACCCTGCATCGGCAGTAAGATCTTTAATATTTAACTTTATTGCTGTATTTACTGCAAAATCAAAATTGGAGCTTCTTCTGGGCACGAATATATGGGAAAGGCCCTTTTTAATGATGCCACTCGATTCAATACTGTCTATGTCTACTTTTTCCGCATTTAAATCCTTGGTATATGCACTGCCGCTGCCTTCGAATATAATCGATATTCGTTTGTCCATTATACTCAAGCGGGATACAATTCCTGTGACCACATTTTCCTGGGGGGTTACCGCATATGGATTGTACGGCGGTTCGATCCAGAGTGTATCGAGTTCCGTTTCAAGGGTATCTGGCAGTATATAATCATATTCGTCATAATCCGGTTTTGGATTAGAAGCGGGATCGTCTTTTACTTTTAGAAAGATCAAATCGAAAAACGAGTTCTGGGAGTTCCCATATCCAATGCGTGCAGAGAACAGATGCTGATTGTAGCTTTCATTAATAATATTTCCGTCCACAGCCCGTTTGGTTCGTCCGCCGCCAATAGTGAACCGGTAATTTTTGGGAAAGAGATCTATTTCAGCTCCCTTTACATTGACGCCATAAAAGGTGTATTTTGAAAAATTTTCCGTATAATCACCCAGATGGGCCTTTCCCCATGACCAGACCGGATGAAGCCCTAAAATGTTCAGGTTCTGGCGCGCGCTTGATCCCTCGGTAGAAAGAAGAAAATCCGCTGACAGAGAGAACAATTTGGAAAAGGTCAATGTCGGGGTAAATACAATTCGGCCGGTGGAGGGTGGCCTTCTACGGTCCGTGCCATACGCTTCGTACAATTCACCATATAAATTGGCCTGTCCGGTTAACCGGATGTTATTTTTAAAGAATTGAATAGTGGTTCCTGTTTGGGCAAAAAGAGGGGCAGGGAACCAAAAGATCAGAAAAAAGAAAAATAAGATATTTCTGAAGCACTTGAGCCATGCATAATGATTTCCGGAAATCACAGATTTTTTTGTCATGGTTTTTTCCCAAATAAATAATGGTCAAATGACATGATTCATACTTTTGGATTATTTCACTTCGTATAAAAAAATTACCGGCTGTCTAGGACTGTTCATCCAATAACATGAGCACTTTATCATTTCTTCCCAGCTTATGCCATACAGAGATCAGGTACTGTTTGAGTGTTGAATAATCCGAATGGCTTTGGCAGAGTTGTTCCCAGCGGTCTGCAAGGACTTCAAGGTTTCCGGATTTTTCTGCAATGTCAATACAAAGACGGATCGAGGTTACATTGTCCGGATTGTGCTCAACAGATGCCCGGCAAAGGCGAAAAGCTTCGTCATATTTCCCCGATTGTTCCAGAACCTGTATCAGTTTGATCTGATTATGTATTTCTCTTGGGTTGTATTCAAATACTTTCTTATAATAGGCTTCAGCCTTCGCAAAATATTTTTTTAGGCTGTAGTAATCACCCAAAAATTCCATAAGCAGGGGAGAGTTTGGATATTCAGTGAATAATGAATTCATTATTTTTTCAAGGGTTACAGGGTAATGCACAAGACCATACCTGAACAGTTCAGTCATTGTGTTTTTCAAATATTCCAGCTGAGATTTGCTGTTTATAAGTTGTGAATTGACCTGTTCTTCTGAAGTATATTTTTGTATGAATTGCCTTTGGATCCGGTTTTCACTTTCAGCAATTTCATGTACGCTTCTTTTAAATCCGATTTTAAAGTATTCTTCGGTTTTTACTGAATTATTTTCCCTGACATAGGATTTAAACAGACCATAGGCGGAAAACGCATTTCCGCCCAGTTTTTCTGCCTGTAAATATTTCCGGAATGCAATGGTGTGCTGTCCTGTTTTTTCCAGTATCTCTGCCTGGGCGATCAGGGGAGCAGGGGATTTTGCATCGATTTTTTCCCATTCTTCATAAAATTTTAGTGCACTATCCGGATGATTAAGGGATTCGGATGTTTGCCCCGCCTGTTTCAATGCCATGGTATTGGAAGGAGATTTTATCAGTATTTTTTTATAAATAAAGAGGGAAGAATCCGGACACGATTCATGCATGTATGTCTCTGCTATTTTGAAAAGAATGTCGATGTCATTTGAATGTTTCTGAATGTATTTTTGATAACACTTTCTGGCGGATTTCCAATTATTTTCAATTTCATAAGATTCTGCCATTTTTAAATACAGACTGTCCCTGCTCCTGTCATAATTGAGCCAGTCGCGATAAATCCGTCGTTCTGATTCAAAATGCATACTCTGATGATATAATTTTGCAAGTGTATCCAATATAATGGGAGAGTCTGAATACTGGTCCCTTAACTTTTCAAGTTTTTTCAGGCCCTCCACACCGCGACCTGCGGCGATCAATGTTTGGGACAGGTCGATTTGTGCAGCAATATCTTCAGGATGTTGAGATAAATGTTTTTTTAACAGGGTTTCAAATTCAGAATACTCTTTTTGATGGAAATAGATCTGTTTCAGCATTGAACGGATATCTGTATTGTCTGGTAAGACTGTAAATCCCTTTTCAAGACAGGAAAGCGCTTCCATATTTTTACCGGCATTGATCCAGGCCGCAGCTGCTGAAGTATAATGCTCAGGTTCCAAGGGCTGATAGGAAGCTGATTTTTCAAAATACCGGGCGGCTTCGGCCCAATGGCCGGTTTGAATAGACTGTAATCCGGCCTGTTTTATTATAATGAGTAAAGCTTCATAAACTGAACTATCCGGTATCTGTATATAGAGTTTTTCGGTCCAGTACACCGCATGGGTAAATACACCCGATTGATAAAAATTCGAGGCAAAATAAGCACTCAATTTATTTGTTGGATTTTGATTGAACAGTGCTAATGCAGTAGATTGAGCAGAGTCAGGATTTATTTCAAGGAGTTTAATAAACTGATTTCCGTATTGTGGATACTCTTGTGAGCAGGGAAAATCAGGAAATAGATTTGTTTTGAAATTGCTTCTAGAAGTGCTGCTGAATAGGTGGAGACTTTGATAATTCAAAGAAGTAATCAGGAACCATGCGAACGCAAGAAAGAATTGTCTGCTAATGCACGTCTTATTTTGCAGTTTCATTCTATACTGTTGAAAGTTGTTAGAATAGTATAAATAATATTAATTATATTAGACTAATAAAGAAATGATATATGAAACTGTGAGTAATATAGTTTTTATATGAATAAAGTCAAGCAATTTTATTTATAATTATGTATCGGTAACTATCAGGAAAAAATTTACTTTAAAGACCAACCTTATGTTGACAGTATGTTCATTGCTATTCATATGGAACAATTGAATCGATGATTTTTTCCAGCTTTATTATTCTTACATTCAGCTGTTCAATGTAAATATGGGCCTTTTCCAGTTCTTCAAGCATGCCTTTTCTATATGAACCGACTTCAACCTCCTGCTGACCATCATCCGTCATTTTGGATTTTGGAACTGCAGGCAAATGACCCTCTTCCCACATGCGTTGCGCATGGTCTTCAATTGATTCAAGATTATAATCAGAGCTGAATACATAATCTGCATGAAGAGAAGTGCCCCTCTGATATATGGCGCCATTGACATCAAGCGCGCCCTTGGGATCGGTTGTATTAATGCCTACGCCGCCCGCCGCACGAATAATAAACTGATTGTCCGCGGTTGAATATGTGCTGTCGTTCGATGATACATCCGAGAAAACAAAAGCACCCCAATGATTGGCTCTGGCATTATAACCGGCTGCAAAACTGGTGCTTTTTCGGGCTACATTTTCCGAACCGCCGGCTACGGTTGAAAGACGCCCGCTGGCAATGTTATTTTGACCGCCGCATACAACAGAGCCGAAACCGGATGCCATGTTGAGATTTCCGCCTCCGATTGTTGCTCCCTTTTCACGAACCCAGTTGCCGTAACCACCACAAATCGTTCCATAATTCGCCGAAATGGCATTTTCATTATATAAAAAACCACCACCGGAAATGGTAGCACCTTTTATACCGACTGATACAAAATTATCATGATAACCGGCAATAATATTGGGCCCTTCATCGGAAGGTTCAATTCGAATAGCCCGGAGATTGTTGGCTCGCAGTTCCAGAGGCTGATTGTTCGTGGTCCCGATAAAATGATTTTCGGGCCAGGTGTTGGCATTTCCCTGAATATGCCAGTATGAACCGGCATCGGATGCTGTTGTCTGCGTGGTTCCATCCGGGAATTTAAATCCACCATCAATTGATTCTACGGTTCCGTTGACACTCAGCATCTCATCGGGGTCGTTGGTGCCGATACCCACACCGCCAAGCGCATATATAATAAATTGGGCTATATCGGTTGAATAGGCACTGTCAGGATTGGGATAACATCCCCATACGAAGGACCCATAATGATTGGCACGGGCCTTATAGCCCGCAGCGAAACTATAATCTTGACGGGCTATATTGCTTTGTCCGCCCGGCACAACAGTGCCATACCCATATGTCTTATTGGAATTTCCTCCTCCGATAAAGGACTCCTGTCCATACGCCTTGTTAAAGATACCGCCTGCAACGACTGAGGCGTTATCCGCCCGGTTAAATGCGCCGCCTCCAATGGTTCCAAAGGAGCCGCCGGTAATGACGTTTCTTGAATTAATATTGGTACCGCCCCCTCCAGAGATGGTGGCGCCATAGACTTCTTCCTCTGATTCGATGGTATTGTTTTCTGATCCGAAGATTATGTTCGGGGAGATAGCATGCGGTTCGATGCGGCCGGCCCTTTCACCATATACCTTGATTTCAAGTGCCTCATTATCGTTGGTCCCAATATATTCAGTACCGGGGGAGGTGCCGCTATTACCGTTTAACAACCAGCTGCCGGAGCCAGAACCATTTCCTGTTGCAGAAATGGTTATCTGACTGGAATCTTCATCAGAGTCAATGCTGATATTATGACCGGCCTTAATCTGGATGGAGCCGTCTTTTGGAACCAGATGATTGATCTCTGTCAGAATGTGTTCCGTTTGTATGGATTTTAAACTGTCCGCTGTGGCGGCATGGAAAGCATAACCCACACTGACAATACGTTGACGCGGTTCCATTTCATCATCATTGTCAATTTTCATTGTAAAATAGACATCACTGCTGCTGAATACGGAAACAGGTATGGTTTTCAATGATCCGAGCAGTACATTGAATGTACCTTCCTGAACAGATACTGACTGGGTTTCGGACCATAACAGATTACTGTTTTCCGGAGAGTCATAGAGTCGAAAATCAATGGAACAGGTTCCGCTGAAAGCATTTCCGTCACTTTCAGTGATAACTCCCTGATAGTTAATCATATGTGGAATTTCTGATGCCGCCAGGACCACCGCAGTGAATGCCATAATAATAAGCCAGAAAACACGGTTCGTTCTTTTGAACATAGCCGCCCCCTTATTTATGGAAATTTTTATTTTATTATAATGGTGATCTGTTCAATTTTGTCCGCGCTCCCGAACAGGGGGATTAATATTGCATGCTTTTTTCTTAAGCCTTTTTTTCTGGACTGCAGCTGAATCTCACGACGGTTGGTGAATTTTGTCCCGGTTAATGTGCCGCTGACAGAATCCCAGAGACCCTGAAGATCTCTGAGTGAAATTCTTTCATTTTCTGAAGGATTAAGCTGAAAAAGGAGCTGGGCCGATTCATTCACGTAGCGAAGATTATAATCTGAATCTGCGATGATAACCGGTTCACTTGTCTCATCAAGAACCTTGTTTCTATTTCTGCGCAGCTCGGCAATTTTACTCATTCTGAGATCATTGAACAACTGAAGCCGTTTAATGGCCCTTTGAAATGACCGGGAAAGTTCTCCCAGTTCATCCTTGGTATCAATATTGGGAAGCGCGACATCGGTTTCTCCACGGCCTATTGCCTGCAAGGCTTTGGAGATGCGAATAAAGGGAAAAAAGATACGATGGGGAAGATAGAAAATCAGCAGACTCAGCAGCAGACAGGTAATCAGCAGGAATGTCAGAATATTTCTTTGCGCCTTTACACCATATTCCATGGCCATCGCACTGTTTTCAGCGAATGCTTCTCGTGCTATCCGGGTCATATCCTGAGTCAGACGCAGTATATTATTGGCCTGTATTTTCAGTTCTTCAAACAGGTGCGCTTTGTCGGCAGAAAGCCGGGTGGAAGCTGCAAGCATGGATGCGCTGATATCGGATGTCCATTCAGGCAAATCAGAAAGTGAGAGTTTTTGCCGTCTGGCGAGCGTTTGAAGTTCCTTTTGATAATTGATAACCTGCTGTTGAAGCTTGTTCAAGGCCTGAGGATCATCCTGGAACGTTTTTCCCAATGTATGAATATTCTGCTGGTAGAGAGATAAATAATAGAGAATGGAATCAAGCTCCACTGCATAGGTTTCTGAAAGAGAGTGCGCTTCATTGAGATCCATATGCATTTGATTCAGTATGCTTTCTGTCCGGGAGATATACATTGAATCGAGGTATATGATAAAATTCTTTTCTTCCCGTTTGGCTTCCAGAATTCGAAAAGAAAGATTTTCACCCAGTTCAGCGATCCTGGCATCTCGTGAAGAGATCGTTTTTATTCGTCTCACCATACGATTGGTATAGGATAAAGAAAGAAGAGAAGTGGCGAGAGAGATGAGGACCACACCGACCATGGATAGTCTGATTTTACTTCGGCTGGATAGCATTATTTTGAATCCTCTTTTAAGAGAGCCAGTTTTTCAATGTCGGTGTCTGCTCCGACAATAACGAGCACATCACCCTCTTCAATAATATCGTCCGGGCCTGGCAAATCATTCATTTCAACCGTTTGATATACTTTACCGTTGTCATCAATTTTTGTGACTTTTTTCTGAATGGCAATCACGTTCACACCGTAAAAATTCCGGATATCCAGACTTTTCAGCGTCTTGCCCCAGAATTTTTTATTGGCTTCAATTTCCGCAAGACTGTGGCCGGTGGTCAGAATGACTTTTTCATGCAGCTCGGGCGCCAGAAGCTTTTTGGCTACATTTTCTCCCATCTGTTCCTCAATAATGACGGTTTGATCGGCACCGACCAGTTTAAGCACCTTGGCATATAATGAATCAGCCGCTCGCGCAATAATTGGATATATTCCCATTCCCTTAAGTATCATGGTGGTCAGGATGGCCTCTTCCTGTGCGTCACCCAGGGCGACCACGGCGGCATCCACATTTTCAATTTCAGCGGTCTTCATAGCAATTTCATCAGTCGAGTCAAGTGCAAGAGACATGCTGACTTTGTCTTTAATCATTTCAACTTTTGTATTGTCATGATCAATAGCGATCACTTCAGCTCCATTGTCCACCATGGTTTGAATCACTTTCATGCCGAATGTGCCCAGACCAATTACAACAATTTGCATATTGCCTCCTTATCCGATCATAATACGGGCTGACGGATATTCTACTTTTCCTTTAATGATTTCTTTGGTCAATGCGAGACCAAGCGTAAGCGGGCCGATGCGACCAAGAAACATCAATAAAATAATCAGCAATTTTCCAGGATGACTCAAATCCGGTGTGATGCCGGTCGATAATCCAACGGTACCGAATGCGGATACGGCTTCAAAAAGCAATGATACATAGCCCATTTTTTCAGTATTCAGAAGAATAAGAAATACGACACTGACCAGGGCAATGGCACTGACAAGCAGCGCCAGAGCCTTTCGGATACTGCTGGATGGAATGGTTCGTTTAAAAACAACAATATCTTCTTCACCTTTGATAAGGCTCTTGATGGATAAAAGCAGAACCGCAAAGGTCGAGGTTTTAATCCCTCCGCCGGTAGATCCCGGAGATGCGCCGATAAACATGAGAATAATCATCAGGGTCAACGTAACCTCTTTCAGGGATCCAATTGCGATGGTATTAAAGCCGGCGGTTCGTGTGGTTACACTCTGAAAAAACGAGGCCCACAGTTTGGATAACATGGGAGATTCAAGCAATACACCGTCAAATTCAAGGAAGAAGAATAACAGAAATCCGCCAAGAATCAAGCCGAGGGATACAATAAGCACCAGTTTTGTATGTGGAGCCAGGTTTTTTCGTTTTTTTCGGAGATATGCGGATAGTTCAAAAATTACAAGGAATCCGAAACCGCCAAGTACAATCAGTGTGATGATTACAATATTGATAACAGGGTCATCAATAAACTGTGTGAGGGAGTCGGAAAAAAGTGAAAAACCGGCATTACAGAAAGCGGATATGGAATGAAAAACACTCTGATATATGGCCTGTCCGATATGGGTAAAATGGAAATTAAACCTGAAAAATAACAAAAGAGCACCAAAAAATTCAATGATCATCGTCATTTTGAAAATATAAAATATCATATTGTAGATATTTTGTTCCTCTTCAAGCATTTCCTGAACCATCTTACGCTGTCCGAGAGAAAAGCGTCCGAACAGGATGGCAACAAAGGCGGAATAGGTCATAATGCCAAGGCCGCCAAGCTGAATAAGCCCCAGAATTACAACCTGTCCGAAAGTTGAAAAATATACCGGTGTGTCCTGGACGATCAGTCCCGTTACACAGGTGGCAGATGTTGCTGTGAAGAGAGCGTCAAGAAAAGACGCACCGTTGCCGTCTGTCGTTGCGGAAGGAAAGGTAAGAAGAATGGTTCCGAGAAGTATGGTTGATGAAAAGCTGATTACGATGGTCTGGGCCGTATTGAGCCGTACACCGCGCAATACATTTGTAAACTTACGGGTTCGGGTAAATACTTTTATTAAGACAATAACATATCGTATAATGATCAGACCGGTTCCTGTCTGTATAGAAACCCCCCGCAGAAGAATAGGCGCAAAAACAAGGATGTCAAGCCAGTTTTTCTTGAAGTAGCTGGATTTTGGAAAGGTGTAATAGAACGTGATCAGGGAATCAAAAAGAAATGCAAAGAAAACAACATAATCCAGAAACAGGGACAGGGCATGAATAACGGCCGGTAGGTTCCAGCGAAGGCCCGATTCTATGATCAGAAAAAGGAGGGCAATAAATGAGAGACCGTATACCCAGCGCCTGTATTTAGGTATCCACGGCGGACTGACTTTGGCACTTTTAAGAATACGGGTTCTCCGCCAGATTAAAAAATTTTTCCAAAATGGCTTTTTGTGATTGTCCATTAAGAATAATATAATTGATTCTTATGTAAGTTTAAAATGAATATTGATTTTTCTTATAAAAAAATATTCAAAAAGCATGGCCCATGTTGAACATATATAATGATTTTGGTTCGTTATTTTTCGCAAAAGGGTTGAATGCGACATCAAAACGAGCAGTTCCGATTACAGTATTCATACGTATTCCCGCTCCCGGCGACATGAGAATTTCAGAAAAGCGAAAGTTCTCTGTTTTTCCCCATACATTGCCTCCATCAATAAAAACAGCCACTCCAAAAGAGCGGTGAATTGTTCGACGAATTTCAATCAAGTTCATTGATATCTTGAATTGCCCCCCATAGGGATTTCCATTTAAATCCTTGGGGCCTAAACGCTGATAACGAAAACCTCTTATTGAATTGGGACCTCCTGTAAAAAATCGTTCATGCAATGGTATGCGAGGCAGACCGCCCGAAGTAGTGATCCATCCGATTTCAATTCCAGATCCAATAATGGTGGATGGATGAAATGAATAAAATCCTTTGCCCACAAATACAGTCCGATAATAATTTCTGGAGGATGTTGAGAAGAGATGCCCAAGTTCATGACTCCATTCAAGATAAACACCCCTTGAAGGATTAAACAGATTATTTCGGCTGTCGTTTAAGATTGTAAATTTAATACTGTTTAGATTGGTTTCAGGATCTTCCGGAAATTCTGAAGTTTTTACATCACTTAGTGATGAAAAATCTCTTCTGTACATGATCATGAACTGTAACTTGCTTTTAAATCTGTAGCCAAAAGTCAGAAAACCGCCATACTGATTCAAATTGTATGAGGGCTCTTTTCGATGTTCAGCGCGCAGTCTCACATCGGTTTGCCACCGTGTTCCAAATGTCCACGGTTCAGTGAAGGCAGATTCAATACTGCGCTTAATTGAACTTAAATGGCCTGCGCATCCCAGTCTTTGCGACTGTCCTCGAAGATTCTGATTCAGGATTTCCACTCTGCAACGTAATTTGTCAAGGGAACCATAACCGCCCGATAGATTGAGAACGATTGATTCTTTCTCTTTCAGTTCAATCAAAATTGAACAATTTCCAAACTCGTTTGAATCAATTGGGATAGGATGAATATAAACACTAGTAAACAAACCGGTTAAATACAGCTTCTTTTGTGAATCCAGAAGCTTTTCATATTTAACGATCTCATTGACCTTAAAGGAAAGTTCTCGATATACAATGAAACGTCTTGTTTTTTCCAGCCCAATTATTTCAATATTTTGAATACTTGAGACATTCCCTTCATCAAGGATATAATCAATAACAGCTTGATAACGAGTTGTATCAATATGTGTTTTGTGATCGATTTTTGTATCTAAATAACCATGGTTTGCATAAAAAGTCAAGATTTTAAGGGAAGAAGATTCAATTTTTTTTCTTGAAAAAATACTGGGAAATTTCAATTCAAGTACCTGCTGTAATAGAGAATCAGGGAAGCTTGTATTCCCAAGGATAGAAACGGATTCAATCATCGTCTGCTTTCCTTCATCAAGCAGGATGCGAATCTGAACAGAGGCATTGCCAGTATCATAAACAGCAATGTAGTTTTTAATCTTTGCATCCAGGTAGCCATTTTGATGATAGAAAAGTTCTATATTTTTTAAATCATCGTTGAGAATCTGCGGATGATAATTCCTCCGGTTAAGAAATGAACTTGGGCGACAAACCATGAGACGATGCAATCTTTCTTCTTTATAGGATTTATTACCGGAAAAATGAACATGCTTTATTTTCCAGCGCAATTCTTTTGATAAAACCGAACTCGACAGGTTCAGAAATATGAGTCCTGTAACAAATATGGCTGATAATCGATTCATTTAAATTTAATCTGATATTTTAAATCAATTCCCGAATTGCTTTTTTTATCAACTTCTCCTTGTATGAATAGATTGGGCTTTAACCGATAATCAAGACGTATTTTTTGCTCATTTGCGTAACCGACTGTTGTGGAATAACTTATTTCCATGCGACTCGTAATGGTTCTCGAGGCAACGAGTTGAGGGCCCCAGGCATTTCCAAATCGAAATAAATTTCCTTCAATGCTCATTTCTTTCAATCCAAGGAGTGATCCGACTCTCCTCGAAACATATCCTGATATTTTACCGCTTGAAACAAGAGCGGCTCTCTCCTGAAGTATTTGAGAGAACGAAACAGACGTTGAATTATCATGGGAACCGGTAATCTGTTCACGTGTCGCTCCGGTTGTCAATAATGTCAGGATGCTGGCTTTGTCAAGTTCGGGTTCAGATTGCAGTGATGTAACGGGTTCATCCAGCGATCCCTCAAGTGATAATGTAATGGTATAAGGTTTGTGATTAAGGGTCTGGTAACTTTTCAAGTTTGCAATAGCCACAATATCCAGTGTGGGATTTATCTTGTACGGATCATTAAAATCGAGCAAACCTTTTTTTATTTGAAATTTTCGATCCAGGTAAAGTAAATAACCCTCCTCAGCACTAAGACGACCTGATATTATTGGACTGGAGAGGTTTCCTCTTAATGACAGTTCTGAATGAATTCGAAGATGGGCCAGATTGTTATCAATCCAAATATACTCACTTTCACGAATCCTCACATTCAAACGCGTTTTAAAAAAGAGGGATGGAGGGTAAATATAGGGTTTTTCCACTTTTTTAAAAAATGGCAGAATTGCGGATGTTTGAAAGTTTTCAAGATATCGGCTTTCACCAAATATTATATCCCCTTCCAGTAAATACTGATCTTCATTCTGAAAACAGGTCAGATTGGCTTCCTTCAGGTGGATGTTCAATTGCCCTTCTTTGAAGTATTTTATATTAGAAACCCTTGAGTCAAGCCGTACATTGGAAATTTTATTGTCTGTAAACTGCAGCAGACCACTTGAATGAAAAATTCCCTCATTCACATCCATCGTTAGGGTATCCAAAAAAAGTGTATGCCTGGAAACGCGTAAACTGAGAATTCCATTTTTTACAGAGAATGGCACAGAACCTGGACGAAATGAGAAAGCTTTTATATTCAGTTTTCCATCGAGATCGAGAGCCAAAACAGACCCGGAGAAAGAGAACGATCCGTTGGCTATTCCTCCAAGATCTTCCATTTGCGGGATAAAAGATTCCATCAGAGACAGGTCAAATTTTGAAAGAAGAAGGGATCCGTTAATATCATTTAAATTGCCTGTGGTGTTGAAAAGAATGGAGGGCTGATCTGCAATATAAAACTTCCCTTGTGTGCTGATTTCATCTTGATTATAAAATTGAAGATTCCCTGTTAACGCAAAGGGAATCCCTCTGATTTCACCATGCAGAGTGTCCACATCAAGCAAGTCTGATTTATAGTGAGCTGATATGTTGAGATGATGAATCGGTTCATGGTTTTTGCTTAATTGCAAATATCCTTTATCCAGTGTCGATGAACCGCTGTCCAATATGAATGTCTCCCGGAAATGCCATTTTGCTGATGAGCTGAGAAATCCCTGCATTTGTATTTGATCCGATGTAAGAATGGATATACAGCTTAAATCAATGTTATTTAATTGAAAATGTCCATCAAAACAATTATCCTCATCCTTTTTTACTCCAAGTGTTACATTGCCTAAATTGAGAACCTTTGATTTTTGATGAGATATACCGGTGTTATACAGGTGAAGTGAACCGGTTTGATGGTGAATGTTATACATACCGGTCATTGATATATGAAGCGAATCCTTCATAATCAATCCACGTTCTATATACAGGCTATCACCTATAAGACCGATTCCAATATTGATTGAATCCAGCTCGATCGTCTGATATCCTGGAGATGATACTGCTAAAGTTATTAAGCCGGACAAATTGCCGGGCGTACCATTTATAGAGCCAGAATATTCAAATTCACCATCCAGTTCTCTCGAAATATCCTGCAGGAAATTCTGTACATTCAGTTCACCTGATCCCCGGATATAGCTGTCAGTGATTTCAAAAATATTTTTGTTTATATGCCCTGCCAGAAACAGAGAATCAGCCGGAAAACTGTCGATTGACAGACTGCGGCCTGTCATTGTGAATTTCATATCGGGTTTCTGAATGGAACCGGATAAACCGGCATTGATGCCGATTTTACCTGAAATATCCGATAGATTAAACAGTCCGGTATAGTCTGATAATTGAGCGATCTTCAGGTGAATATTACCCTCAATCTGCTTATTCAATATATGGATATTGGAAACGAAATAATTGTCACCCTGAAAAAAATTGCTGATAAATAATCCCTGATTCAGGCTGACTTGCAGATTAAGATTGTGGACTTTTTTTTCTTTGATAAACAGATTATTTGAACGCAGAGTCCCTTTCAGCTGAACAGTAACAATATCGTTCCATCGACCAGAAGCAGACCAGTCACCTGCAATCGAGCCGGATGGAAAATATTGCTTTTTAAATAGCCACTCACAAATTGGGCCTATCTCAAGGTCTTTAATTTTACATTTTGCATTAAAGTGCGGAATATCATTGAATGCCGTTTGCCCGTTGGCAGTGATGTTCCCGTTTCCAAGATTCAGATCGAACTGTTTCAAATACAAAATATTTTCCTGCAATTGAAGCGACCATGCCAGATTAAAATCGGGATTAAGTATCCCTTGGTTGGCAGATAATTGGCCTGTATTTGATATTGAAAGCGACTTTGGCGTTCCGGATAAAAGAAAAGATGCAGATATACGCGTGTGTGCCGGGGCTCGATCGATTAATTCAGGGAAGAGTATCACCATATCGGTTTCGCTGAGAACTCCTGAGATGTCCAGATGGCCCTGTAGTGTTTGATTGTTTTTGTTCAGGCCGATTTGTGATTTTCCTTTGATATCGAGTCCGAATAATTTGCCGGAAATATTATTTAAATACAATAAATGATCACTTATAACACCTCTTAGATCCCAGTCGGAGCATCGCATTGTATATTTATTATAATTCATTTGACAATGATCAAAGCCAAAACCAATTGTTGTTTGCCCGGAATATCTTTTCGCAGAAAATGATAAACTGTCAATCTCTGCACTGATCTGACACATATTTTCTGCTATTATGATAATGCCATTATTTATACGAATTTGATGGAAAGAAATACTGGCCTTATTGTCCGATACCGGATTGGTTCGATCTGTTATAATCTCAGCTATATTTTGTTGAGGAGAGCAGTACATCTGAATTTTGGGATTCTGAACAATAAGGTTGTGAATATGAATGTTTTTTTTGAAAAGCCCTGCAGTACCAAGTTCTAATTGTGTTTCGGGTATAAAGCATTCAAAAACAGGATTGGTAGTATCTTTTAAGGATATCTGCACATTTTTGATATGAAACTTATTGAACAGATTAAATTTGATTTGTTCTATTGAAACATTGATTGGCAGGTTATCTGTGATTTGTAACGAGATTTGCTTTCCGAGCCATTTTTCACCCGATGAAGTGTTAATGTACAGAGCAAAAAAAACCAGTAGAAAAAGGAACAATAACAGGAATGAAAGAATAGCTTTCATTCCCCGGTACATTTTTATAGTTTTTTTCATTCACCTGTCCAAAGCAGAACCACGCTTCTTGGCTGGACTGAATACAGTTCCTGAGAAGGAATGGGTCTGCTTTCATCAGGCAAGCAGATAGCATCATGGTCCAGAGCTGTGTCGATGAGCCGATGCCAGGGCCCTGGCTGCTTTGGCAGAGAGATATGCCGGGATGCAGGGTCGCTGTTTAATATCAGGAAAATACGGTCTTTGGATCCTGGGGAGACTTCCGCACCATCCAGAAGACAGGCAATTGTTTTCAGATCCGGTTTGTTCCATGGTGGCTGACCGGCTTGAGGACCAAACCAGGAGATATCAGGGACAGAATTACCGGAACTGTCCCGACCGTTTAGAAATGACGTACGCTGAAAAACAGGCAGGCTTTTGCGTAAAGCGACAGCCATTTTAAAAAATTGATAAATATCCCGGTTATTTTCCAGTAAATTCCAGTCCAGCCATGAAATTTCATTGTCCTGGCAGTATGCGTTGTTATTGCCGTTTTGTGATTTCATTATTTCATCCCCGGATCTGATCATGGGTGTGCCTGTTGAAAAAAGCAGGCAGCAGATGGCATTCTTAATCATTCGCTTGCGCAAATTCAGAACCGGGGAATTGTCTGTGAAACCTTCAAATCCGCAATTCCATGAGTGGTTGTCATTCGAACCATCTCTGTTCTCTTCATGGTTCGCTTCATTGTGTTTGGTATTATATGAAAAGAGATCATGAAGTGTAAAACCGTCATGGCAGGTAATAAAATTGATGCTGTGATAGGGCTTTCTGTGACGATTATTGAACAGATCCATTGAGCCGGTGAGCCGCCATCCAAGGTCATTCAACTGGCCCTGGTCTCCTTTTAAAAAACGGCGCAAAGTATCGCGGTACTTTCCGTTCCATTCATGCCAGTTTTTAGGAAAAGAACCAAGCTGATAGGTTGACAGGTCCCAGGGTTCTGCAATCAATTTTACCTTTTTCAAAACAGGATCTCTGGCAATCAGTTTCATCAAAACCGATTTTTGACTGAATCGTCCCTTTTTACGGGCAAGAATGGTTGCCAGATCAAAACGAAAACCGTCTACATGCATTTCCAGCACCCAGTATCGGAGTGAATCCAGAATCAATTTACGTACCTGCGGATTTTCCACATTTAACATGTTGCCCGTGCCTGTATCGTTCCTGTAATGCCGATAGGGTTGAAGGGAAGGACCTTCCAGTGCATAGTAACTTTGATTGTCGATTCCCCGGAAACAAATTGTGGGCCCGGTTTCTCCGCCTTCACCGGTGTGATTGTATACGACATCAAGGATCACTTCAAGTCCCGCTTTGTGAAGCGATTTGACCATATTTTTAAACTCATTTACCTGCGATCCGAGAGCCGGATCAGAACGAAAGGAAGATTCAGGTGCGAAGAATCCGATTGTGTTATATCCCCAGTATTCCTTAAGACCTTTTTTTATCAGTTCAGCTGGAGAGAAATGCTCATGAACAGGCATCAGTTCAATGGCATTTATGCCCAGATCCTTTAAATAGGGGATTTTTTCAATCAAACCGGAGTAAGTGCCCGGATTACGGACGCCTGAAGACGTATGTGTCGTGAATCCTTTGATGTGGGCTTCATAAATAATTAATTTTTCAGGGGGTATTCCCGGGGACCGGTCCTCTTCCCAGTCAAACGGTTCGTCAATCACAATGGATTTACCTACTGCAGGTGTGCTGTCTCTGCTGTCCAAAAGCAGATCCCTGTGACGGCTATCGTGAATATAACCATAGATCAGATTGTCATGATAATTGCATTTGCCGGTTACTGCTTTGGCGTAGGGATCAATGAGCAATTTGTTCTCATTAAACCGGTATCCGATCATCGGATTGTATTTGCCCCGGACCTTGTATCCGTAAAGCTGACCCGATTGAATTCCGTGAATAAAAACATGCCAGACATTTTTGGTTTTACTGTAAACCGGGATGATGTCAGTAGGTTCTCCGTCAACCGAATCAAAAAGCAGAAGATAAACAGACTCTGCATATTTGGAATACAATGCAAAATTGACACCGTTCGGGTGAAGTGTTGCGCCCTGAGGATCATAATAGCCATTTGAAAGCTGCTTGTCTGTTCTTTGCGTTAACGGAGACATGTTCTGTGGTTTATAAGTCTGTTTTTCTGTTTCATGAATCGGATAATAAAGTGAGAAAACGGTCAACCTGGTATTGTGATATTTTTACTGCTTTCAGAACCTTTTTTATAAACAGATTGAGTTGTTTTTCTTCCGTTGCATATTGACGTTCATCCTTTTCAAACCGGCTCAGTAATTTTATTTTTTTTGATAAAGTTAAAAATTCAATAAGATGAATCATTGATTCATGATGATACCAGAGTATGCCCTGGTATCGGTTCAACCCTGTGACCTGTGTCACTTCCGGATCAGCCAGCAGTTCCTCAAAAACAGTTTTAACAGGTTTCTTGAAGGACCAGTCCTGATGGGTTGTCATAACCTGAATCCACTTAACACCCTTTCTGGCATTTTCTTCATCCATATCCAGAGATATATAATTATCAGCCATTATGCGTCCGAGGGACCATTCATCAATCCATGAACGGCTGATTGCAGAATAATCAGTTTGACTGATTGACCTTCCCAGACTGTGTACAAAAAGCCACTGAACAAGGCAGACATTGGTGAACAGATCATTATGAAGCGGAACCGTCTCCTTTTTCTTCTTGCCGGATTGTTTTAAGGTTTGCTCTTTAAAGTAAAGAATCAAACCCTGCCATTGATTTTTGATGGTGTCTGTAACAGCCTGTGAGTCGCATTTTGTACGGGTATAGGCAGATATGGTTTCGATCAGGTGATTAAGTTTTGGAACGAATTCTTTGCTGAATTCAGACTTTTTTTCATTTTCCGGTTTATCCAGCCTGGCAATCAGCCTGTTCAGAGTATCTGTATTCAGGATTTGTGAAAAGGCATCATGGATCGGTTTCAGAAGCAGATCCTGCATGGCATTTTTAATAGAGGGAACACCTCTTCCATTCAATACGGCATTTAAATGCGCATAACTATGTTCCGGAGAGTCTGCTATCTCAGAAAAATCAGTAAACACATAAAATTTAAAGGCATTTAGTCTGACGAAAAGGCCATGATGATTCAGGTCCGTGTTGGAGCGAATGTATTCAAGACCGCTGATTCGATCCCTGAATATGGTATACGTATTCAATTTTTCGGTAAGGTTCAACCCCTGAAGCAATGTCTTGGTTTCCAGCCGACGCCCCTGATCGTCCGATACAGAGTAGGGGACGGATTGACGGATTCTGACCTCGGTTTCGGCGTATTTATTGTGATAAACAACCAGGGCACGTTCATTACCGTAACAGTTTGAAAATGAAAAAACATTGTCATTAATTTGACCGTCATTGCCGATACATTCATAAAAGAAAAACTGATTGATATGCGCAAAAAGATATCGTTTGTGCAGTAAAGGAAAAATAATGGTTTCATGACGTTTAATAAGATCTGAGTCCGGTACTTCATCATGATAGGCCCGGCGGTATTCCATACCGTACTTTTCTTTAAATCCTTCAATCTGTCCATGTCCGAACATGGGGAGTCCGGGCATGGTAATCATCATCAGACAAATGCCGAAGTATTTATCATCACTGCCAAACTGGGCAATGGCGGTATCTTCATCCGGATTGTTCATGAAATTGACAAACCGTTTCAGTATTTCCGGATTAAAAGCCAGTGTTTTTTTGATTAAAGTACGGTATTTGGCATTTTCCTCGTTTTTCAGCATATTCATAAATGCACTGTTATAGACACGATGCATGCCGAGTGTCCGGACAAAATATCCCTCAAGCATCCAGAATGCCTCAGCCAGAAGCAGGGTGTCCGGCGCCTCTTTTTGGACCCGGTCCACCACTTCCCGCCAGAATTCTTCCGGAATTCTGCGATTGAATTCTTCAAGATTAAATCCCTGTCCCGCACGAGAGGCAATGGCGCCGCCTGATCCGGGTTCAGGGAACCAGAGTCTCTGAATATGTTTTTTTACCAGGGTCATGGCAGCGTCGAATCGTATAATGGAAAAAGCCGATGCAACATGAAGAATGGTTCGAATAACGGCTTCACGGACCTCTGCATTCAGATAATTAAGTTGGGCCGTATCATTCCATGGCATGCCCGTACCGTCATTTCCATGGTATATATATTTTTCGTCGCCTGTCCAGTGATCTACTCGCTTGAAAACCACAGCTGCATCGGAGCGGTTGTAATAATGATCCTCAAGATAGATACCAGTTCTCTTGTCTTCGGTCAAATCAGGACCGTTAAACGTATAGGATGGAAATGGAGAATAGGGAAGGGAGAGAAACCAGTCAGGGTGTTCTATCATCCATTTTGAATCAATACCCATATGGTTGGGGACCATGTCCCCTGCTAAGCGGATTCCCCTCTGCATTGAACGGTTTTTTAAATTTTGAAAAGCTGTATATCCACCAAGATCAGCGGCGATTTCATATTCCAGAAGAGAATAGGCGGAGGCTTCCGCTTCCGGATTACCGCATAGCTTCTTGATCCGTTTGGACGCCTTGCTTCGTTCCCATAATCCGATAAGCCATAAGGCAGTGAATCCTCTTTGTCGGAGTGTATCGAGTTCCTGATCAGGGATCTGATCCAGGGATATAAAAGATTGACCGTACTGTATTGACAACTGATGGAGCCAGACATAGATGTTCTTCGCTATCATGACCACCCGGGGCATCCAGTCCGCATCATCACTAAAGCGTTCCGGCTCGGCATCCAGTCCTTTATACTGAATTATTTTTGATGGGCCTGTTCCCGGCTGCCATCCCCATTTTTCTTCTTCTGAAAGAAAATCCAGCCCGGTAAGCAGCCGATACAAATAATCGCCAAGCAGAGCACCCCATCTGGTGCGGATATATTCCAGCTGGTCCTTAAGGGAGTAAGGTGCAAAAATGGCAGGACTGCGCAGCATGTCAATGAGGGGCTGGCCGTCCGGTCCGAATACAGGTTGTTTAATAAAAAAGGATTCGATAGAATGAATGATTTCATTATATCTGGTTTCCTTTTCAAGCCTTTCATCATCAAAGAGTACCTGAAAGGGAAAAAAGGCCGGATTCACGTTGGCAAGCCAGAGAAGTATCAATTCTTCAATCACGTATTCAGTATTGGGACGGTTTTTTGTTTTTCCGGCAAGATAGGAGCTGAGTTCCATGTTCCCCTGATAAACGGCAACAGGCGGGAATTCCTCTGTGAATATCCTGATCGTTTTCTGAACTGACCTTTTTCCGAAGGTTTTATTCAGATGCTGAAGAATCTGGGCGTTGACAGATTTGTTCTTTTGTTTCCGGTACAGACTGAATACAGCATGTAAAATTTCATCAATAAGGCCCATTGCATTCAGCTGACTGGCTTTTAAGGCTCTTTCAGGATATTGTATAAGATTACGTTTGGCGTTTATTTTCTGTGCGAAGTTACGCACAGCATGTAAATTGGCAAAAATCACATTACCGCTGAATGCATACAGAGTTTCATCAAATTGATAAAAATCTCTTGCTTTGCGGGAAATATGAAATTCATATGGATAAGATTCAATCAAATTAAATCCCGGTACAAGGTATGAAATGTATTATTTTAACGATAGTTATAGTAATATAAATCTCTGACATTTCTTTATCAAGAAGAAATCATCCAATAATTAAGTTTTAGGAAATGATTATTTGGATAATGTAATAAATTAAGTTTTCCAGCGCGCACGAAAACCCCTTACATCTATATGAACGAAAGGACCATGACTTTTCGTTCGCCTGTATCTCCCGAGCCCACCTATAAATTTTTCATAGTAGGATTGACCAAACAGTTTGTCGATGACCTCATACAGAACATTGGCATCATGATAATCAATTCTTCCGTCTTTATTTAAATCATCCATAAGACCATCTTTTGGATTTATATCAATAAATATATCAGCCGCGCCTCCGTAAATATGGCGACTGTACTTAACGTTACCGATAAGGTGATTATAATGGGGTGTTCGATAACCGCTCAATATTTCAAAAGTTGGGCAGGGTATATTACTTTGGTTGACTATTTCAAGTAAAAATTCAAGTTTTAGTATTAAACGCTCCCTTAGCACCACATATTTGGGATAACCGGAAGATTGTTTGCAGACAAATTGTTTTAACTGGAAATGAGGTGACAGGTACATGTTTTCATTTTCCCTTGTTACTTCGATATATCCTCTGGGCGATTTATAGACAGGTAATTTTTTTAACGGGATCTTTGGGTATTCACCAATGTGATATCCATTTAAATAACCATTTTTAACCTTGTTGGCCGGGAACATAACCATACAATTAATAATAACAGTATCCGATACTTCTGATTGATAAATTTTCATCCTGTAGCTTCCTGGTGAAGCGGGTGATGTAACCTGCCATTCCTCTGTAGTCAATTGTTTGATTGTGCCTGCGCTGAATACAATCTGAAGAGAATATTCGGACGGATTATGTTTTACCGTGAATTTTTCTTCAGGAAGGACAAAAATACTGAACAGGCGATAGGGGATTGACTCAT
>Ga0272441_10003511_pt1 | contig 29680 bp, 20 predicted proteins | sample SSMProp6N_FD_193582 | JGI IMG/M metagenome (GOLD analysis project Ga0272441, IMG submission 193582) | Marine sediment archaeal communities from Little Sippewissett salt marsh, Falmouth, MA, United States - SSM-Prop-6N | ecosystem: Environmental > Aquatic > Marine > Wetlands > Sediment ... | reverse complement strand
TGAATCTAAAGGCAAAGAAAATACTATAACACGAGACCAATTCATTGAGTGGACTAAATCAGTTTGGACAATAAATCCCGAGTCTGCAAAGAAAATTGGCCATCCTGCGCCTTTCCCTTTAGAACTTCCACAACGACTAATCCAACTATACTCCTTCAAAAATGATATAATCCTTGATCCTTTTATGGGTAGCGGTACAACCGCAATTGCGGCTTTTACTTCGGATAGAAAATATATCGGATACGAGATAGATAATAATTATATGCGTATTGCAGAAGAACGGCTAAAACCCTATAAATATCAAGGGCGACTTGTTTTTAAATAATGTATATTTGGGGTAATTATCACTAGTTACTTCTCGTTTGAATTCAAATATTTTAGGAAAATAGTTTGCAACTAATAATGACATTGGCTTTCCATATGTTGTTCAAATTTTAGTTTTAAAATACCTAATCCCTTGGTTAGGTTAATCATCGTCGGGTTTGATGATTGCGGAAAGTACGGGTTTGTTGTATTCATGACCGAAGCAATAGAGGACACCCGCAATGGCGAATCCCAGGAAGCTGAAGAGAAGGGCAAATATATCATCTTTCCTGAATAAAACCGCAAGTATGAACATGACTCCAATAGCAACCGGGGCTAATTTTTGAAATGGTGGGCGGTTGAACATGGAATCCCTGATCGTATGATTTTTTAATATACCCTTCATCATTTCAAGTATCTCACGGGATTTTCCATCGTCGACAGCTGATGAAAATGTTGTCCTGTCTTTTAGCATCTCGAGTTTAAAAAAGTATGGTTCGATCGATTTAAAGATCAGTTTTTTAATTCTAATTTTCATTGTGAAGGGAGCATCGTATTTTTCGAGCAGCTTATCCAGCGAATCATATTTTTCGTCATCTGCCACGATATTGCAACCTTCAAATTGCTCTTTGAAAACCTCTTTGAGAGCGAGAGCATCTTCCCAGAAGATCCTGACGGGTGGGAATTTTTCTTCAATAAAGGATTGGTTATTGGTGGTCATATTGGATATCGGAGCGAATTTCATTCACTCATATTTTAAAGTTCAACAACAGCCTGCCGAAAGAACGAATTTACAGATCTTTTTCCTCATCTCTGCTATTATACAGCTCTGCTCCGCAGTTCTCGCATTTTTCATCATACCACGAGAAGCGGCCACCGCATGCAGTGCATTTCCACCTGTTTTCCTGCTCTGAAAACCAGGGTTCGACACCTATCTCTTTTATCCTGTCCAGGTTCTTGAATATTGCGGAATGGTGGGGATATTTATCCTCTTTGAATGATTTCACTTTTTCGCATGGATATTCGTCACAATCCGAGCAAAATTCGACCTTTTTTTCCAATGCACAATCCATAATAGGGCATCGGTCTTTTTCAGCTTCAACCTGTGTAATTTTACAACCGTAGCACCTGATTTGTTCCGGAGTGTAACTGTGCTTTTCGGCAAATTTTTCCAGGCTGTCCTCCCTGATAGCGGCGATAACGGGACATGCACCGCAGTATAATCCACAGTATGTGTCGTATCTTAATCGCATAGACTCTCCTTTCTTACCTAAGGATGATACTATCATATTTATCTCGAATTTGCATTGATCCCATATTTGAAATAAAAAGATCTGAAGTTAAACACTACAAAATCATCAGACTTATGTCCTTTTCACATAATCATCTTACCAGAGGACGGTAAGGTTTATGATTTTAAATCATTTTTGTGCTGGATTTTCTGTCTGGATTGTATAATACTTTTCAGTATGTAACTCGAAACCTTTTTCTGCTTTTTCTACCTGTTGTTTTAACCATTTTTCCCGACCGAGGAGTTTGTATTCTTCGAACCGTTTCAGGATTTTGGGGAATTTTTTTATCTTTTCGCAAGAGGTAATATCATCACAATCGAAACATACATGGAGTTCCCTGTCCTTGCAGCAGTTTCTAACTTCACAGTGGGGGTTTCCTTCTCCACCCCTGCAGCATTTGGTACAGCGCAGGCCGCCTCTTTCACGACCGAGGAATTCCAATCCTTTGCGAAATTCGTCATATTCGAAATCATCGACAACATCCGGCATCCAGTACTGGAATCCCATTGAATCAGTCCATTCAGCGAGCAGTCTGGCTGCTTCACGGAAATGGGGATAACCGCACCATAAAGCACAGGATCCCCCGTAGTATCCACAGTAGCAGATCAGATCTTCCGGGACTATTTTCCTTTCATCCATTCCTGAACCTTATGCAGAACATCTTCCGGGACTTCGTGAACACCCTTGAATGTATGCATGGAATTATCGAAGCCATGTTCAGCAAACATTGCGGCAGCATTTTCGCTGTTATCCATACCGACAACGGCATCATCTGTTCCATGAGCGATAAAGACACACAGTTTCCTGGCGGCATCGATATCAGATTTATGTTCGTCGAACCATCCCTTGTCGAAGGGTGCCCCGAAAGCTATTATGCCTTTCAATGCATTGTGGTTCATAATTCCAGCTTTATATGCACAATTACCGCCCTGTGAGAAACCGAGCAGATAGACATCACCTATTTTATGTTTAGATTTTGCATCATTTATAACATCAGCGATGTAATCGGCAGTCAATGCACGGGAATTTTTAACGATCTCTTCGTCACCGGTAAATGGACTCCAGCTATAACCTGAGCTTTCGATAAATGGATATGGAGCCTGTGGAACGGCATAAATAAAATCCGGATTATCGAATTTTTTATATACAGTAGCAAAGCTTTCCGGATTTGAACCGTAGCCATGCAGTCCCACTATCAGATTATACGTGTTATCTGGATTATATGCTTCGGGAGTTTTAACGTAACAGCGGGAGAAGGATTCTGATTTGACGTAGGCTAGTTGACCACTATCCGCCTTTCTTTGTTTCATAATTTCTTCGAGTTCGGCAACAGCATTCTTGAATACTTCACTCTCTTTGACTTTATTGAAATCGGGATCATTTTTGAGCCAGTTCAAATCGGTATATCCGGTTTTATATGCTCTTTTTATATATTCAGCAGCGAGATCCGGTTTTCCCAGCAAGCCATAGCAACATGCGAGGTTATATATTTCGTGTTCATCGGTCACGTTATGTCGCAGATAAGCTATATAGTATTTTGCGGCTTTTTCATAATCCTGAGCTTTATAAGCTTCCCATGCTTTATTTCTGTATTCCCTAATATTCTTATCGAGAAAAGCACCTGCATTAGGGCAATATGGATTGATTTTTTCAGGATCCATGCATCCAGATCTTTTAGGGCATTTTTTGGGTGCATCCTTTCTTTTGCAGCATTTTTCTTCGCCGGTCAAGGGACATTTTGATGAATCTTTAGCTTTCGGACAAGTTGCGGGATCTTTGCCTTTCGGGCATGTTTTATCAGCAGTCGCTTTGGTGCAGGTTGCAGTATCGCCTGATTCAGGGCATTTTGCAGTTTGTTCTTTTTCTTCAGCTGCTTCCTTGTTATCGGAATCCCTTTTCCCGAATTCCAGATTTATTGCGCATGAAGCACAGAGAACCAGGACACAGAATATTCCAATAAATTTATAGAGTTTTTTCAATGTAAAACCTCCTTTAATAGATAAATAAGCAAAACGAAGAAATTCGTTTTGATCAAGGTTAACTAATTTCGATTATAAACATGTGACAGCATCATATAAGAGACATTTATTTTCAAGAAAATTAAAAATAAACCTGAATAGATAATTTCAGTAATATTCACAAATTAAAGAAAATCAGGCACCTATAAATTGAATCTTTTTTCCCAAGATGTTTAGATCTCATTTTTAAATACTAATTTCCTGACAAAATAAGATGTCAATAGTCGCTATCGTTACCAAGTCTTTTGGCGAGTTCTTCCGGAGTAATATAAAAGCCTCTTTCTATATCTTTGTAACCTTCCAGCATTTTTGCGAGAGACTGTATCTCCCTGATAATATCTTCGAAGGTACAGTTATCCGGAAGCCCCTTAAGTGCCCCAAGGGTAGCATCTTTAACTGATAAATTGTCAAAAAACATAGTTGAACCTCCTATTGATTCATTTATAATTTTTTATTTACAAATTTAGCAAAGCTTTGGAAAATCTCGAAATGCTGCTGGGCGAATTGTTTTTTAACAGCTCTATTTCCCTCACCGATAAGAGTAACTTCGACCCTTTCAGCATTTGCAATTTTTTCCATTGTTTTGAAGTTCGTTCCAAAACTTGCTTTTTCTACCAATGTACATGAGATATCTGTTTTTCTATGTCTCCAGAGTGGAAATTCGCTTGAAACAATACCGGTTTCCCCGTAGAGTCTCTCTTCTGTTTCGAACTCATATCTTTCGTTATCTATAGACAAAACGAGAGATTTTCCTTTTAAAGTTTTCAAAATAAGGTCATCGTATCTTGTTTTCTGCATGACAATCAGGTCGAAAACGGGTTCTTTTTCAGGCTGAGTAACGACCTGTGGGTATATAAACAGCTTCAATTTTTTTTCATCACCCGTCATTGGACCTCTAGGTGATATATTATGAACAACAAATTCATCCGGATATCTATCTTTAGTCACCAGATAAACTTTGAGGCATCCCGAAAAAGCTAATCCGATCACCGAAACAAGTATTAATATGAAACAATACTTTCGCATTTTCATCTCTCCATTTAAAGATCTATTCTCACATAACCAGATATGCCATGAACTTTATAAACTTTAAGTTCACTGCCGATTATAATATAGCAAACAATTTATTTCAAGTGATTATTTGACACTGCAATAAAATCATATATAATCTTGTTATTTACTATTATCCTCTTTGCCAAGATTAATGACTTCTTATGATATTTGTCGTAATTGAGTGTTCCAACCATACATCTTTGTATATGTTGATCGCCAGTTTTTCTATAAAGTTTTGTAATTAAGCAGATAAAATAATCAAATGGATATTACTTTTTTTAATAATCTAAAAAAGGAGAGCAATTCATGTATAAATTTGTCATGAAGACAGAGAACGACATATCCAGCCTGGTTTTACGGCTTTTTCTCGGTATAGTTTTTTTCCCTCACGGTATGCAAAAGCTTCTGGGGTGGTATGGAGGCAAGGGATTCAGTGCAACCATGCATCATTTTACAGAAGGGATGGGGATAGCTTATATTTTTGCATTGCTTGCAGTTATTGCCGAAAGTTTCGGAGCGTTAGGATTGATTATTGGATTTTTAACTCGGATATCAGCTTTTGGTGTGGGCTGTGTGATGGTGGTAGCCATATTCATGGTACATTTTCAACATGGTTTTTTTATGAACTGGTTTGGACAAAAATCGGGAGAGGGTTATGAATATCATCTTTTAGCCATTGCGATAGCTATTGCTCTTGTTATCAGAGGTGGGGGTAAATGGTCGCTTGACAGATTGATATTCAAGGATCAAACCGACGACCTTTAAATTCAATCGAGCAGTTTATTCTTATCAAGATATTCGATAATTTCCTTAACGATGACGCGGTTTCCAATTGGAGTTGGATGGCAGTCATCCATGAAGATTGCTCCCCGGACTTTATTGAAGGCTATCTCCCCCGGTTTTCCGAAAGCAAGGTAATTATCGTCAAAATATCTTTTTATCATACTGTCGAAGGATATCCCGTCATAAGATGAAATGTCATCCTCCACATAATCTTTTATACATGACTTGAAAATTTCCGGAAGGTTGATAAAACCGGTATTTTTCTTATTTTCAGCAAATTTCTCGATGAACGGAACGTAAGATTTCGGGAAAGCTATCGGGAGGATAACCAAGTGTATATCATCTTCTTCGCACATTCCTACTAATTTTGCAAGGTTTTTTTTATATTCCTCAAAACTCACTCTCGGACTTATATCGGGATCACCGAAGCTTCTACCCATGATTTTATGTATAAACCTGTCTGCAAGTTCATATGAAGCGAGGTTACCCAGGATCTCTTTGATTTCTATGACCAGGGCACTTTCCGGTTTGAAATAAGAATCAGGGAACCATCTTGTTGAATCGTTAAAGCCGCAAGCAAAAATGACAATATCGGGTTGAAGAGTTCTAAGCCTTGTTTCGAAATATCTTCTACCCTGATAAGAGCTGAAACCCATGACTCCGGCATTTATGACCTGGAAATCACTCCCATTTTCTCCTATCCTAAGGGTATTTTCTAAAAGAGCAGGATACGTATCATCAAGGTTGAGGAAGAAGCCGAAGGTAGAAGAATCGCCGATGCATAATATTCGCTTAGTCCTTTTTTCCTTTTTTAACGGAAATTCATCACCCCTGAAACCCAAAGAATTGATAGAATAATTGACGATGTAACCGCTTTGCAGCATAAAAGTGTATGAAGCCTCGGGTTCAGGTCGGTAGTAAACATATTTATCTACCATGTGGAAAGGGATAAATGGCAAAGCTATTTTAAACTGGTAGGTGTAATTTGCGCGAAGTTTTTGTGGATTTGATGTTTCATCTGCTTCAGGAAAATATATGTATTTCCCGTGATCAATTTTTGATTCATCTGTCTTATCATAATAAAGATATGTTCGAGCAGAAAGCTCTATCATGATCAGGAAGCATACGGGTATAAATGCGAAAAGCAACTTAGCCTTTGCAGAGATATTTTTTTTGATTTTTTCTTTTGCCAACGATTTCTCTAATCTAATATAAATGCGGTACTATTTTGCTTTCATATGAGTAATTTTGTCAATGATATAAAAAGGACATCACTTATAATTCGAGTCTGTAAACGAGAATAACATGTTATAATTTCTACATGGATATTTTTTCTCACGGACTCTGGGGCGGAGTTGGATTCGGACGCAAGACGAAATCCTATTTTCTTCAGGCGGTATTTTTAGGCATGCTTCCCGATCTCATGTCGTTCGGAATTCACAACGCAGCAATGCATATGGGGTTTGTCCCGATGATAGACTGGTCGAAAGGTCATCCGACCATGAACGAGATCCCCCTATTTGTACACAGGCTCTATGACATATCCCACAGCCTTGTCATATTTTCTTTGGCCTTCGCATTGATATGGTTTATCCGCAAGAAACCATACATACCTTTTCTTTCATACGGTTTTGCGGTTGCCCTAGATATTCCCACGCACTCGAAAGACTTTTTTGCCACACCTTTTCTCTGGCCTATTTCAGACTATCAATTTGATGGAGTAAGCTGGGGTCATCCCTACATTTTCTTTCCCAACGTGATACTTCTCGTACTTGCTTATTTAGCCTGGTATCTTTTCTGGAGGAAAAGGGTAAAGAAGAGAACTAACCAGCTTTCTACTCCAGGTTAATGGTGGTCAAGGCAACATTCGAGATAATATTCAATGTATCAGTTTCTGCAGCGGCAATTGCAAAAGTATATATTCCGGGATCTTTCACCGGCGGAGAAAATTCCGGAAAAGTCATATTCATCAACACATAATTGATAAATTCTTGATCAAGGGGCAGATAGAAGTTTTTAACCATTGCACGAGTTGTCATCCCCCAATCATTCCCGAAAAACATCTCATTATCATTATCGAGCATGATGAAATATATATCGCAACGTGTATCGTATGATGGTGTGTGGATATCGAGTATCAAATCGACATTATCCCCTGACACATAAATATCTTTTACAGGGTTTACATGCAATGCCAGGTCAATCAAGTTTATCTCCCTGGACTTCAACAGGTAGAATTCAGAATCGATAACGTAGATTGCCAAATCGGGACCTACAACCGGGGCACCGATGCTCCATTTTCTGAAATAGTGACATTTTTCCCAATTTCCTTCCGAATCGAAGATATGGACATATCCTTTGTTACCACTGACATATATATTATTATCGGGACCAAACACAGGATATGATTCAAGCTCTAAAGCTCGATATTTTTTGATCCATTTTAAAGTTCCGTCAGGATTTAATGCACAGAGAGAATCGAAGACGACGAAATATACAGAGCCATCCTCTTTTATTGTTAATTTAGAGATGAAGTCATAATTGATTTCATAACTCCATTTATTCGAACCGTCGCGGTTGAGAGCATAGATGACATCATCGCTGCCGACAGCATAGATAGTTCCATCTGAACTTACCTTATTTGACAGTGTGATCCTTTCAAGATCGAAATTTACATTCCATCCGACCTCCCCCCTTGAATTCATGGCGTAGATTGAGGATGAGCCGGCAAACGAAAAATATACTCTGCCATTAACATCGGGTGTGAGTGATCCGATGCATTTTTCAGTATTGAGTTCCCATTTTGTAGTACCATCAGGATTTACTGAGAACACACTATTTTTATTTGTATAGACATATATTGTACCATCGGGAGCTAAAGCAGGTCTATTCATAATGAGTCCGTTCAATTCATGCTTCCATTTAACCAGTCCGGATGGGAACAGAGAATAAAGATAGTTATCGCTTTTAACCAGATAGATAGTCTTATCGGGTGCAATTACGAAGTTTGTTCCATATTTAAAGCCTGAATATGTTCTCCACTTCCTGTTCCCATTATTATCAAAATGGTAAAAGTATCCATCTTTTGAATTGAGATAAACGCTGTTATCCTCTGTAACAACCGGATTACTGTAAACGGGCATACCTGTCTGGAACCTTAATTTTTCAAAGCTATTATTTTTAAGACCTACGTAGAATTTATAGTTTAGGTTTTTATCTTTATTGAAGTCTATTATGGATATCCCGGAATCTATTCCATAATCTGATTTGCTGTTTGGATCGGTATATTTCGAAAATTCCTTTCCTTCGCGGAAATAATCGTTGTTATCTCCGGAGCTATATTCCGGATCCTCGTATTGAAGGTCGAGAGTCTGTAATTTTTGAGCCTGCTCCAGATCAACAACTCTGTTATCGGGATCATGGTTCATATAACGAGAATCGTCAATATGCCATATAAGCATGCCTCCAGATTCACCCGGTAAATCCCTGTCGAATTTCATTTTCTGTCTATTTTCGACCAGGAAGTATTCATGTTCAGGCATGTTGCCGTTAATCCTGATACATTGAGGATAGATGGCTGAGGATTGAATTTGCTGATAACCCGGTACATCGGTTATCAGAGGATCAATCCATCCCAGTCTTATTTTTGACCATGCACACATATGAGCCGGGCAATCTCCACTCCTTCCAAAGGCAGAATTTTTACTTCCCGTTCCCATTAATCCGAAATCACCGATACCGTTAGAGGAGTAATAGATATCGTATAAATCAACCAGGCCCAGGGTATGAGCAAACTCGTGGGTGAAAACACCAATAGATGTCATTTCCCCGTGAACCAATTCACTCTGAATGGTATAAGATACGAAATACAGATTATCGATTGAGAACCTCATTGAAGCAGAATGCGACCAGATACCACCGGCTTCAGTGGAACTCGCCCCTGCGAAAAACACGTTCACCGAGTCAATTAAATTATCATGCTTATTGTCATATTTTGAAAAATCCATGTCAGGATCTTCGATAGCTGCATTAATTGATTCAATGACGAGGTTTTCGATTTCAGGATTCCATTTAATAACTCCATCTTCTTCCAGGTAACCATAATAATCCTTGTTATATTTTGCAGTGTACCACCCGAAGACATCTCCGACTATGTGAAATTTACCGTATGAGACTTCATTGTAATAGTCGGTCATGCTGCGGGGATTATCTGGATTTTCCGAGAAGAGGAGATCCTGAAATTCTTCACGTGAATAAGTATGGGGATTATCCGGAAAATCGATAAGGAGGACAGGTACATTCCAGTCGCCTTCGTATTTTGATTTGGCGACATTTTCTTGCCTGTTAACATTATCTTTGATCATGCTGCGCATTTTAGTGATGTATTTTTTCGAAGGTCTCAGATGGTTTTCGATTTTGCAGGAGATTGGATCATCTGATCCAAGGATATATGAAGATGGTTTTAAATTGCCATCCTCGTTTTGTTCTGCGTAGTACCATATGCCCTTGCTCTTAATTATGGTGAAACCATCCAGGGTCTCATAACCGTTTGCGAATTCATCTCCCCACATCCTGACGTGGATTTCTCTACCATCGATATTTATGGTATTTACGATATTAGGATTTACAGGGCATGCATCAAGGACACACGAGATACAGAGTATAAAGACCAAACAAGCTGTTATCTTCATTTTTTTCTCCATCATTTTTCAAATATTTATAAGTGTCTGATATAAATATTTTTTATTCTTGCATCTATTGAAAAAAAAGGGCAGGTGCTGTGACCTGCCCTTGCATATTTATTAAATGGGACCCAGGACATCAAAATATCTGAATGCTATGTTGGATATGAGCTCGTATGTACCCGATTTAAAGGCTAGAACGCTGAAAGTGTAATAATCATGAGCAGTTTCCGGAACTTTGTATTCGAAGAGGAAGAAAGATTTATTCGGCATGTTTACGGGAAGGACAACTCTTTCTGCGGCTGGTTTAATCCCTTTGAGGAAGTCGGGATAGGAATAGAAATTACCGCTAACATCTTCCATGAGTATATATATGTCGACTGGATCTTTCAGGCCATCTGTTTTCACGTCGAGATAGATATCAAAGCTATATCCCCAGTCGAACCAGGTGCTGTCAGGATCGAATTTCAGTTTGAAAGTAAGGTTCTGCTCTGTTTGTCTTTCTCCCAGTGCGTAAAGATAGTTTCTCGTTCCGACATACATGGTTCCATCCTCATCGATTATCGGGGATGAAGGAAAGCTGTCGAACTGGAATTTCCATTTTTCGGTGCCGTCGGGATTCAGGGCGTGGAGATATGCGTCTGTATAGCTGATGTATATGGTTCCATCTGCGCCGATAGTTGGTGGTATAGCGAGCTGAGGGCTTAATAAATAGCGCCATTTTTCAGTGCCATCGGGATTGAGGGCATGGAGATAGCCGCCGTAATTTTCTTTATCAGCGGTTCCAAAATATAATGTCCCATCAAATGCAATGGCGGCAGTAGTTCGCACCGAGCCATCGGTTTTAAATTCCCATTTTACAGATCCATCCGGATTAAGGGCAACTAAAGTTTTCCTGTTATTCCTGGTTCCGAGATATATTGTCCCGTCATCTGCAATTGATGGAGAAGGCTCCGTCCCGTATCTTCTTCCGCAGTCGTACTGCCATTTTACCTCTCCAGCAGGATTAATGGCATAGAGGTAACCTTCGTCCAGGTTACCGGAGCAGATGTATATTGTCCCATCGGGACCAATGGCTGGAGATGAGCAATAACCGTAATCGAGCCTAATACGCCATTTTTCTCTTCCGTCAGGTTCGATTGCATAAAAGAAAGCATCTTCGTAGACCCAATCGTAGGTTCCAACATAGATTGTGCCATCATCACCTATGGCAGGGGAAGAATTGTGATCATACGCCGTCGGGAAGGTCCATATGTTTTTGCTGTTGTATTTATAGATCCATGTTGACTGGATGTATCCATATGATCCGCTACTGTTATTATGGTACAGGTTTCCATTTTCAGCCATTGCGGGAGTTCCTCCGGGTTTTGATCTTATACGTAAAAACTCTACCCTGCTTCCATTTTTGTCGATGGCATGATAGAAATCACCAGACTCCAGGATATTATCGGAGCTTGAATGGACCGCAGCATAGATAAGACCATCCGGACCGAATACCGGGTAACTGTTGGTGAGTCCTAAATACCTCCATTTGACAGCGGGAACTTCGGGACCAGAATACTCGCTCTGGCCTGTATTCGCTGTATCATGCATATAGCATGGCCAGGGGGTATCCGCCTGCTGGCAAAATACCGTCCCCACGAATGCTAGAAACATAATGAAGGTCAAGGTTGATAAAGTAATCAATCTTTTCATAATAACCTCCTTCAGGTTAAATATTAATAAAAAATAATATCTCATTTTATGATCCTTATCGTTTCCACGTCGAAATCTATGACATCCAGTGTATCCTTGGCAGTTATTGCAGCGTAGAAGTTATAAGAACCTCCGGGTATAACGGATGTTATATATAAGCTCAGGATTTCTTCTTCCCAAACACCTTTGCTTATCTCGGTAGCCCGGGGGATGTTAGTCCATGAGGGATAGAAGAACAACAGCCCGTTCAGCATAACTGCAGCATACATATCGACGGGATAATCTGATGGATTATCCACTTTAACGCTTATCTTTGCGGTTTCACCCGGGTAAAATGAAGTGCGGTTAGAATATATATCGACTCTCGGATTAGTGAAAGTATCCCCGATTGCTGTCAGATGTTCATCATCGGTGCAAACGTAAATGGTTCCGTCAGCTCCCATAGCGAGGCTCGAATCCTGCTCAAAGTTGATCCCGAAAGTCCATTTCAAAGTGCCGTCAGGATTTACAGCGTATATATTTTGATCGTGACGCAGGGTATATATGACTCCATTTAAATCTATCAAGCATGGTATAAAAGGATAATCCTCCATTTCATATTTCCATTTGAGTGAACCATCGGGATTCATGGCAAACAGGGAGTAGTCAGCCCCGAAATATATAGTATCATCCAGGCTTATCAATGGCGTACTTGCAAGGGAACCTTCAATCTCGTATTTCCATTTTATCAAGCCATCAGGATTGAAAGCGATGAAGTAGTTCGTCCATGAACCGGATTCACCTTCTCTCGAGGCAAAGTAAACAGTTCCATCAGTTGCTATTGACGGAGATCGATAAGCGAAAGAATTATTCAGATTGTAAGACCAGTTAATGGAACCGTTATCTTTATTGAGAGAATAGAGGTGTTTATCTCCCGAGTTGATATATATTTTGCCATAATTGCTGATTGCGGGAGTTGATTCTATACCATAACCCAATTTTACATTCCATCTTGTATAACCGTCAGGTTTTATGGAGTAGAGGTTATTTCCATAGGGTGCATAATATATGTTTCCATCATCGTCAATAGCGGGAGCGTGCCTTGCGTAACCTTTATCATCAGCAGACCATTTGAAAGACTGATCCAGATCTATCGCATAAAAACTCTTTGAGCCGACATAAACGGTACCATCGTATCCTATTGCAGGACATGCCCTGACCATATAAAACAGGTTTACATTCCATTTTTCAGAACCGTCAGGATTTACAGCGTATAAGAAGCGGTCCTGAGAACCGACATAGATTGTACCGTCTTCTCCAACAGCCGGTTTTGACTGGAACTTATCTCCCGAATATTTCAATCTCCAAATCTCATCACCACCTGATGAAATTTTATAAAAATAGCTTCTTCCCATAGTATATATGGAACCGTCATATCCGATTTCAGGTGTAATGTATACAGAGTCGTCAACCGGGACTTTCCATAGTTCTTCCCCATCCGGTGAGACAGCATAGAGGTTTCCTGCTCCTGCATAGATAGTCCCGTCCCCTGCAACTGCAGGTGGTTCAAGCATAAAATCATCGGTTTGAAACGACCATTTCAGGGATGCATCATCGGGATTCAGAGCTGTCAGGAAGTAATTGTAAGACTCATCATCACCTGTCACCACTGAGAAATAGACGGTCCCGTCTTCTGCAAGGACGGGTGTATTGTTAGAATTAGACGAGATCCTCCATTTTTCCAGCCCCAACGAATCGAGAGCCATGAGGTACGAGTTACCGTATTCACCTTCAACATCGTTAAAAAGCACCAGCAGGGTAGAATCATCCTTAACGACAAGTGGTTCATATATAATAGTTTTGTTCATATCAAACTGCCATCTGGGGGAGCCATCTGCATTAACAGCATTGACACATCTGCCATCGATTAAAGATACAAAATAAATTACACCGTTTTTACCGATAACAGGGGAGCCCGTGATAGAGCCTTCATTTCCGCCATCCATGCACCAATCTTGTGTTCCGTTGGAATTTATGGAATAAAGGGAGTAACCTTTGCTGTAATAGTAATCGTCATAATACTTTGACACAGGGACAATAATCTTACCTCCGGGTGCAACGGCGGGAGGATGGAGAACGGAGCCATCGAGTTTAATTTTCCATTTTAATGTGCCATCTTTATTCAGTGCTCCAAAATGGAACATCTCATATGAAGGAGGAGGGGAATTATCACCCCAGTAGATAAACATTTCACCACTATTACCGAAGAGGTTCGTATAATAGATTTTTGTTCCGGTCGAGTAAGACCATTTCAGCGCGCCGTTCGGCGAAAGCGCATAGATACATTCACCTGAACCGAAATATATTGTTCCATCATCACCCGGCACGGGTTTACTCGAGATATCTTTATCGATTTGATAGCGCCATTTTTCGGATTTATCCGGATTTATAGCACATAATGTACCACCAAAAAGCCCGACGTAAATGAATCCATCTTTATCTATTTCAGGATTAGTGACAAAATCCATACCTGGACGAAACTTCCATTTGATCACAGGAATATCCGGACCGGCATAATAACACTGACCTGTATGCCTTGCATCATGCTGATACATGGGCCAGGGAGAGTTAGCCAGCTGGGCGTGTGAGAATCCCATACAAAATACTGAAAACATTAAGACTAACGGAAATAAAGCACCTTTTAATGTCATTGTAACCTCCCTCTGATTTAAATTGTTTTATATGTAACACCTTTTTTATGCACCTAAAATCTCTCAACCTTTAGATATTTAATTTATTTCTACTTTTTTAAAATAAGGGGCAGATCTGATCGTCTGCGTCTGCCCCTATTATATTTTACAATGTAAACCAGATTTATCAAGCGAACCAAAATCAATCCGGAAAAATCACCGGAAATATGAAGCTGGATATATTGGAGATTCGACCCGTGGAATTTACTTTTGTCGCGTAAATCTCGAATTTATATCTTCCGTTCATGTTGATAATGGAATCTTTCGAACCAGTATTTATCCCCAAAACAGGGACATTTTCCAGCATGAGGTTCGGATATACTATTTGCCCCTTAAAAACATCCTGATAATGGATTTGCCACGTCTTTATGAAAGACCAATTCTCTGCCGTTTCCATGTACAAGTTCAAATAGATATCCATGGTTGTGGGAGTCAAGACTGGAGCTATTTTAATATCATACCTTGCGTTGATATATTTTGGATCTACCATCATAGGGTTGATTATTTCAACATCCATAACAAATTGAACGTGTGGAGTGTAATGATAGCCCATATCTATAGCTATCAAATCCAAAACACCATCGTTTCTTGTAGTCCCGTTGTTGTAACCATAATAGAAAGCAGGAACTTCTGCTCCCTTGTTGATGCATGGGCTGTCAGCATCCTGACCTGCAGCAACCTGTTTGAGGTAATATTTTCCCAGTGGTCCCATTACGAATAGAGGCGGGGCTGATATATTACCCATGCCATCGGAGATCCATTCGAGATCAGAATAAGTGATGTCCAAATCTCCCAAAATTTGGTTCCTGTTATCACCCCTATTGCCCCAGATTATGGAATTCACCATGGTTAAAGCTCTACTACTCAAGGAAGCATCGATAAGGTTCGGACAATATATCTGGTTACCAGCAATAGTGTTGCTTATGAAAGTCGGGGAAGAATCACCAGCTGTTACGATGAATCCGCTCGGGATACTTTCCACGAAATCTAGCATCTCATAATCCATACCCTGCGAGGCAGTGTTGCCTGTGATCAGGCAGTTTATGAAGCTGGGCGAGGAATTGACACAAAGAATCACGAATGAAGGGAACCAACTTTCGGAAAAACCCGGTTTATTGCCGCTGATGATTGTATTCCTGAAAGTACAGCTGGAATCCATCAGCATGACAGCACCGGTATGAAGGGGAGGGGCAGAGGGGAAATAAGTGGTATCATGCCAGTTGTCCCTGATGGCGCAATTTTTAACCACAAGAGAAGAATTGGAGCTTATGATTCCCTTTTCTCCGTGTTGAATTGTGAGGTTTTCTAAAATTACATTCTGGACAAAATATGCAGAGATAACCGGTCTCGTTTGCCCGTAATGCCCTTCAAAATCAGGTCTGTAATCAAACATGAACAGATCTCCGAAGGCATCGATGATAGTTCTATCCCTGTCCGCACCGCTGATGGTGAAGTCGCTTCTCATCTGGATTGGAAACTTCTCACCGTTTGCATAGCCGTAAAAGCCGGGTGCAAGATGGATGTTAACTTTTTCACAGTCTTCACATGGTTGTGCCTGGGATAAGGCATAGGTTAAAGTCCGCCAGGGACTCTCTTTGCTGCCAGCAAGATAGTCATCCCTTCCTGTTGCTGGATCGACATAGTAATCCGGTGATGGCATCCTTTGATAGTCGATGCATTGTGCTGAGACCGCAAATGCCATTATCATCAGGATTAAGGTTAACGTTTTTGTTCTTTTCATTTTTTTCTCCTTTCATTGATGAAAGTTAATAATTCTATCTTTTGAGGTCGAACGGAACGGTTGACCTTCTATTCAATTGGATAATGGTAACCCATATCGACCCTGCCGGAATCGAAGACACCGTCCGTCCGGGTTGTCAACTTATCCAGTCCGAACGTCATAGCCGGGCTTCCTGCATCGACGCATTGGCTATAATAACCATGGGTTTCCCCGTGGCTTAAGTAAAAATTTCCAAGAGGTCCTTTGACAAACAAAGGATTAACCTCGATATTGCCAATACCGTCCCATTCTCCAGTGATATTTGAGTAAAAAACACTTACAATTCCTCGTCCTGAAATCGAGCTTGGTCCGTTGTCCCAAAAAATTGAATTGACGATTCTCACGGAAGAGCCAAAAGCAACGAACATAGCCGTCTCGTCTTTCATATAAAAACCTGTATTACATGCCATAGTAACATTGACGAATGTCGGGTGAGAATCCCCTTCGATGAAAATCCGGGTGTCGTCGTTATTGTTCTTTTCTACAATCAGGCAGTTGATGACCACAGGGCTGGAATTGACAATATCAAGGGGATAGAAATAAAGGTAATTTCCGCCTTCACAATTGGTTATGACACAGTTGGTTATCAATGGTGATGAATTTTCACAGCTTATAGCTGAATTTCCATCGAAAATCGCAATCAATATGCCAAGGTGATATAGAAGATCTTTTATTACACAGTTGTTGATCCTCGGGCTGGAATTGATACACATGATGCCTCGACCACCACCCTGGATGGTAAATCCATCGATCCCCGCATTATCGGCATTCTCGAACACTAAAACTGCACCGTTGTTAAGCATCGGATTATAGCTCCAGCCACAGAGGATTGTTTCTTCCGGTCCTGCACCGTAAAGGTGGATATTTCTTTCAATTTTCAGGGGTATTTTTTCCCCGTGCTTTTTATCATAATATCCAGGGGCAACATGAATATTGATGGTTCTTTTCGGATTGTCCAGGTCACCATATATGAGCATTGCGTAAGTTATCGTCCTTAGTGCATCCTCCTCGGAAAGCCCTTCGTTGTCGTTGGAGCCGTTCTCCGCATCCACATATATGTCGGTGACTACCTTGTCTATTCCTCCGATTGCGAAGCAATCAGATGACATTGCAAATCCTATGGTCAATAGGATTACGGTCAAAATAGCTGTTTTTCTCATCATGACCTCCAGATATGAAAATTAATGTTCATATGTTCCATCGTATCATGGGCAAATCGCCATTCACCCCTACAATCCACGTTAATGTAAGAGCAGACCCCCGTGTCTGCCTAATAATTAAAATAATCACCATTAGTCTAACGCTAATGCATAAAAATAATTGTCCCACGACCCGAAATAGATCATGCCGTTGTCCCCAATTGCTGATGATGAACCTATCATGTCACCGGTTTCAAAATCCCATATTATGGTGCCGTCAGGATTTATTGCATAAAACATCCCTTCCCAATCACCGGTATAAATATATCCCCTATCATCGATGATCGGGTTGTTGTCAATACCGTCTTTTGCTTTGATTTTCCACTGCAGAGTACCATCGGAATTCAGAGAATAAAAATAGCCATCATAGGAACCGAAATAAACCGACTTATCATTCCCGATTGCAGGCGCAGAATAGACAGTGTTCTCTGTCAAAAACTTCCACTTTACCGAACCATCGGGATTAACCGCATGGAGGTACTTATCGCATGAACCGATATATATTGTTCCGTTTTCGTCAATTCTGGGAGAGCCCCAGATAATATAATCAGTAGCATATTTCCATTTCAATGTGCCGTCCTGATTTAATGCGTAAAGGTTATAATCCTGCGAGCCAAAGTATATTGTACCGTCAAGTCCGAAACATGGTGATGACCAGATCGAATCATCTGCACTATAATTCCATTTCAATGTACCATCTGGGTTTAAAGCATAGAAATAACCGTCAACTGAACCGACATAAATTGTTCCGTCTTCCCCGATAGTCGGTGATGAAAAAACCTCGTTCCCCGTTTGGAATGACCATTTCAACGAGCCGTCAGGATTGACCGCATAGAGATAATAGTCTCTCGATCCAACATAGATTGTTCCATCGTCTCCGATGCATGGTTTTCCATCAACCCACATACCGGTTTCGAACTTCCAGAGCAATGTGCCGTCGGGATTTATGGCATTAAGACAATTATCCCTGGAGCCGATATAAATCGTTCTGTCTTCTCCGATTGTCGGGGTTGAAATTATACTGTCACCGAGTTTGAGTTTCCATCCATCATATATCCTGAAATCAGTTTCCTCTATTCGATTACCGATGATTTCATCGGTTTCGGTGTTAAAGAGCAAAGTATAGAATGTAAATTCCCCAGAGAGGCCTTTTCCAATAGTGATATCTGTGAGAATATTTTTGGTTTGAGATGAGTTTGCCTCGAGGGTCAATCTGGTCTCGTCATATACCGGTGTCCAGTTTGGATAAAAGTAAAACTTATCTCCAGCAGCAAGGGCAACGACAACGTCCACATCGATCTCTTCCCCCGGATTTGCAATAAATATTTGTGCATCCAGTTCATCTCCTGTCAAATATGCATCCTGATTTGTAAAAACAGAGGCGAAAGGATCACCGCCGATAAGTTCAGCATTCAATTTATAATTAGAGTAATCCCAATCTTGATTTTCAGGATCATGATCACCATCTGACAGGTTGGATATGACAAGAACTGCTTTCTCGTAGTTCCCTATACCTGCTATAATAGCTGAACCTTCGAAGTTACCCATCTGAACGACTTCCACATATTCCGTTGGACTTCCGTCACCTTTCACGAGAATTACATCCGCTGACCAGGCTTTGAATGGATTACCCGAAAACTGGAGCAGGAGATTTCCACTCCAGCCTTCCAGCAGAAATTCTATATAATTTGCCCCGAATTCTGCAGGGGGATTGTCTGACTTAAATTCGGCAAGCGGCAGGTCATAAGGATTGACGGTCTTTTCTATCTGAACATTATAATCTTCTCCCATCTGAGAACCATAAGAAAAATGCTCGCCATCGTCATTTTCTCCGGTCATATACCGCCAGATTGCAAACTCGCGGTACATGTCGCGGAACGTATGCCCCGAAATTTCATCTACGAATGATTCAATTGTATCGAGCATGTCCGGTTCGTTATCCCATGTTGCCTGTCTCGATTCTTCCCACAGCCTTCTGATGAAAACGGGGTTACCGTTGTCGTAATATTCAGCGAGAAAACCCAGGAAAAGAGCACCACCATAATGATACATGAAATCAATGTCATCGATGTCATAGCTTCTGTAATCTATGGAATAATATGGATAATACTGAAAATATGGAACAGAATTACAGTGATGGAAGAATTCGTTAAAGACCATCTCGCTGATATACTCGGATGTAGCCTCGTTCAGGACTTCAGCGGGGTCGAGGGCATACTGGCACGAATGGTTGAATTCGTGGGCAATGAGTTCCCCGTAACCGGAAGTATCGGAAACGCTCATTGAATTGATAACTATGTATGACGCTTTGCTGTACCAATCAACGCTGTAATCCCTGCTCAAAGACGACATGTAACCCCCATAAGGTATAACCCTCAGGAATACATCATAATAATCGTTTCCTCCGAAATCACCATCTGAAGGCGGCTGATAGAATCCGAAATCGTAAAGCTCGACTTCCCATGTAATCTCGGTATATTTCAAGGTTATATATCCCATTTCAATGTCAAGATCACTCGGGCAATGCACCCTGATGGGATATATGTCCGAATCTATCAGCACATCAGGATAAGGATCGATTATAAGAAGTTCCTGTATCATCTTGCGGGTATCCGCCTTGAGAAGATCGAATTGATCCTGAACAGACTTTACAATGTATGTAGCCGAGATAGACGATGTATCTTTCGTAGATCTCAAATCTTCTGGCAGCCTTCCAGGATTGACTACCGCATATATTTTATACAGACATGCAGTATCTATATCTATCAACCTGCTTTGATAAAGCTTGTCTATCATCTTTATTGTATCTATATCTTTTGCGCAAAAAGCTGAATTTTGAAGCAAGACTATTGCCATTAGCAGATAACACAATTTTATCAATATCTTCTTAAACATTTCATTCTCCTCCGTTAATATATCTCAAAAGAAATTTTTCCCAGATTGGATAAAAAATCAGCAGTTCCCTGAACCACCGCACACATGTAAATTGTATATATACCCTCTTTACTTACGGGAGGTGTTTCACATGGAACATTTATTGACCATAGTAATTGATCCCTGATTTTCAGATCCGGTACAAAATTTACATTGTCAGCCATCGGGGAAAGACCTTTCACACAGCCCAATCCTGAAAAGATATTGGACTCGGTATCTATCATTACAAGATACAAAGTGGCAGCAACCAAATCCGGTGAAGTATCGAGATCTAAGAGGATATCGAATGAATCACCCGATTTGAATTTCAACTTATTCGGTGCCCTTTTCAGCTCGAACTGCACTAAGGGATTATAGTGATATCCCAAATCAATATTATTTGCATCCATGACACCATCGGTTCTGGATGTTGTCCCGTGGGGATTGAACCTCAAGAAGTTTACTTTGCTGATGATATCAATACAGGGGCTGTCTCTATCCTGTCCTGCTGCAATTTGACTGAGATAATAATCACCCCGGGGACCGCTAATAAAAAGGGGATCGTCATTGAAAAGCCCTGTCCCGATATAATTATCAGAATCGATATCTGTATAGGATAATTTAACATTACCCCCTGTCGTTAACTCACCGTTATTCCATACAATAGAGTTCAAAATGTTTATCTCACAATCCGTATCCGCGTAAATGGAACCGTATGAACAGGTCGAGTTATCTGCTATTGTTGCATATTTCAATCTTACCGATGATTTATCATTACAAACAATGGAACTGCAATATACTGATGTGTTCCCGGCAATCAAAATGTTGATCAATTCTGGATGTGACCAGCTCTGGCAGTAAATCCCTCCGCCTGATGAATAATCATATTCGTCACTTTCGGCAGTGTTTTTTTCGATGATACAGCTAGCAATATAAGGGGATGCATCGACTAAGTATAATCCACCGCCCCATTCGGCAATGTTATCCGAAATAATGCTGTTTGTAACATTCGGATCAGATGATAAGCAATATAATCCCCCACCAATATTGTATTCATACTCATCAGATTTGATACAATTATTCCCTTTAATCAGGCAATTATCGATTGCAGGAGAGGATTCCTCGAGATATATTCCGCTGCCAATATTTGCTTGATTATTTATAATATTACAATCTTCAATAAGGGGGTTTTCATAAGTATTATCAAATTGAATTCCTCCGCCCCAATATTTTGCTGAATTGTTTTCAATCAGGCAATCTCTTAATACGATACCTGCTTCAGAGGAATATATCCCACCGCCGTAGTATGCTTCATTATTCCTTATCGTACTACTCACTATCGAACAGAATGGTGAAAAGTAACAATAGAGACCTCCTCCTTCACCTTCAAGAACATAACCATCGTATAAATATCCTTCTCCCGAGTTGTTTTCTATTATGCAGTTTTTTATTTGCAATTCTCCCGAATAGATACCCCCACCTGAATAAGCATAATTATCGGATATGATACTATCGGTCAATAGATAGTTGATTGAGTGGGAGAATAAACCACCGCCGTAATAAGCGCTGTTTCCGGTTATCTTGCAGCGGGTAATCGATCCAACTGAATCCCATATATAGAATCCTCCTCCCATATCATCCATAACTTCCCCGCCTGTAATTGTGAGGTTCTCGAAAAAGATGTTAACGACTTCCAATAGGATAAAAACAGATGAAGAGCTTCCCGATGCATCGATAATGGTATTATCCATGTCTTCACCGATGAGGGAGATGTTGTTTCCCGGATAAATTGGAAATGACTCTCCCAGCTCGATATCATATATTCCGTTGAAGATGTAGATTTCAGCAGGATCGTCAGGCGTCCCATCGACCTGGGAGAGGGTATGATTGATGGTTTTCCAGGCATCTTCCGGCAAAGTGCCTGAATAATTATTTGAGCCCTTGACTGCGTTTATATAGTAATCCTTACAAAAAGAAGACGAGGTAAAGAAAATGGTCAGGATAATTAAATTGGTTATCAACTGAACTTTTTTCATCTTATCTCCTAATCGATTTATCATAACATCACCTTTGTTAATTGTTCATATATTTACTCGTAAGGGTAGATTCCAAGCCTGCTTTGACAGGGAACGAAAAAATTCGGTCCTTACATCCGCGAATCAAACGTTCCTGTTTGTCATTTACAGTTTGTAGGTGTGAGATGGATCCACGTCTAAAAAAACATAATACATCCCAAACAGGATGAGGCATATTCTCGCTGCTACAATCTGCATTGATGCAAGTACACGTCATTACCTGTCCAACATTATATGGGCACAACTGAACGTGCCAAATATTTCTTGCTATTATTTCCTTTAGAAATCCTGATAACATATTAATTTACCTTCTCCTTAAAAAGGTGATACGGATGCTTCGAAATCGACAATTTCGAAGTTTGAAACGGGATTCAATGTACCTGCAAATGTTGCCATTATCGCAAACGTGTATTTATAGACTGACCCGGGATCGAAAGGTGGATTATCGTAAAAAGGATCGAAAGACAACAGGTTAGTATAATAAAATAGCAATTTTTCTGGAAGCATAAAACCTTTCAACATGGGGGATAATTCATTTTCCCATGTAGCTGCCGAGAAAATCTTACCTTCATCATCAAGAGCTACGAGAAATATATCCACATTACAAGCGGGTGAAACCTTATCCAAATCTATGTATATTGCAATTTCATCCCCGTGTTGAAACGATCCGCCTTTGGGAACCAGCTTCATTGAAAAGTCGATATGAGCCGGGTAGTGATAACCTGTATCAAGAGGTTTTTTCGCTTTTTCATTATCGAGCAAGCCATCGGTTCTTGTGGTTGCGTATCTTATATCGACGTATGGTTGATCGTAAGACATCATTATATTGCCTTTGTTCAGGCATGGACTGTCGACATCCTGTCCTGCGGCAATCTGGCTGAGATAATATTTTCCACGGGGACCATCGACAAACAGAGGATCAATGTTGAAATTTCCATCGTTATCGGCATTACAATATCTCATTGATAAAAATCCTTTGTTTTCAAAAGGATCGTCACCTAATTCCCATATTATAGAGTTATATAAAATGAGAGTACATCCCTGCTGCTGGTATATCCCGACTCCAGATGAAGCATTGTTATCAGCAAATGAACAGCTTTCGATTTCAATTGAAGAGTAGTTTCCAGAGAAGAGACCACCACCTCTTAAGCCAGCTTTATTTCCAGCTATCAGGCAGTTGTAAATTGTGGGAGAATAACTTGCGTTAATTATGTAAACACCTCCACCATCATTTTCTATTGCAGAGTTGTTGCAAATTTGAGAACTGAGAATAACCGGTGCTGAGTCGGTGCTGAATATACCACCACCATAGTCATGGACCGAGTTTTCTCTGATCGTACATTTCTTTAGCAGGAGATTTGAATTGTTACAGCAATAGATACCCCCCCCTGCAGTTACCCAATCGGGGGAATCTGAAATTGTGTTACCGATAATCTCGCAGTTTATGACAGACTGGGACGAGGAATCACAATACATACCTGCACCAAACATTCCAGCGTGATTGTTTTTTATCACAGTGTCCTTGATCTCGAACGACCAGAACATAGTATCCGGGTAGTTATGACCGAGATATAATCCACCGCCCGAAATTTCCGAGACGTTGTCAGCGATCACACAATCTTCCATAAAAATTCCCTTTGCAGCGTAAACACCTGCTCCAAATGAAGCACTGTTGCCAGATATTATGCAATTTTTGATACTTATATGAGATTCTCTTGTATATACTCCACCGCCTAATTTAAGTTTTCCATTACCGGAGCCGCCGGTGATTGTTAAATTTTCGATAGAACCATACAGACAGACAATAGCGGATTCACCGCTTCCTGTTGCATCAATGATCGTGGTATCCCTGTCGGCACCAATAAGTTTCGATTTCATGTAATCCCAACCGTCTCGAATGACAAGGGGGAAGATTTCACCGTTAGCCATGTTATAAATGCCCGGGGCAACATAGACGCTGGGAGGTGTAACATCAGTCGGTTGGGGATAATACAAATTCAGGGCATAAGTTATAGTCTTGAACGGCTTATCTGGATAATAGCCTGAATTCTCATCGGAACCATTTACCGCATCGACGTAATAGTTCGCATAAATATTTGGGATTGCGAATGCGAGAACAGCAAAAATTGTTAATAATGAGGTTAATTGTTTCATGGTTTTCTCCCTCCTCTGGTTATAAATAAATTTAATTCTTTTCCCTGTATGTGCAAGGCATGCCCGGTTCATTCAAATCATTATATTTAAAACTGACAGTTGCAATATTCGATAGAAAATCAACCGAACCTGCAGAAACTGCTACAACGTAAAATTCGTAAAAACCCTGCTGTTTAATTTCTGGTGTATCGCTTGGAAGTGAAATATCAAGTAGTAATAGATTGGACAAATCCAGTCCACCGAGAACCGCTACATCATTGACTGCTGGAGCAACTCCTGGTTCCCATAACATACCCGAGGATATCTCACCAGCAGGATTTTTCATGATGATGTAAAAATTTACGACCTGATCCACATGTGCGGTCTCGATATCCAACAAGATTTGCAGATTATCACCGTCACTAAAAGACGTCTTATGGGGAAAAATGTTCAATCCCAGCCTGACGTGGGGTTGATAGTGAAAACCCATGTCAATCCTGTCTGTGTCAAAGATACCATCGGTACGGTTTGTAAACCATCCCGCATCGAATTTATCATCAACCATGATACCTACATCGAGACATGGGCTGTCAGAATCCTGCCCAGAAGCTCTCTGGCTCAGGTAATAGTCACCTCGGGGACCGGAGACAAACTGCGGTTCAAAGTTAATGTTTCCTTTTCCAAAGTATCCACCTTCAACATCGGAATACTTAATATCTGCAACCCCGCCCTTTCCATCTTTCATGGGGCCATTGTTCCAGAAAATGCAGTTTTTTGCTGTCAGATAATCAAGGGAATTGACAGTATTTTGTCCTGATACTGCCATTAAATTGTCAGTAAAAGTGCAATTGAGCATATTTATTTTATCCATAGTTGATATGATGGAGCCATTTTTTGCCTCATTTCGAATGATCAGAGTGTTAATTATAGAGAGGGTAGCAATAGAATCGGGAGGATCTGCTTCCATTGGTTCGAAATAAAAAGTATAAAAACTGATAGCACCTCCATCATTCTGAGAAATATTATCAGTGATAAGGCAGTTTCTAATCTCGAGCAGGGAATATCCGCCTTCTTCTAAAAACAGACCTCCACCGCCTTTTAATGAAGAATTGCCGATTATCTCGCAATCTATTATAGAAACACCATAACCAGTCCTGGTTCCAATCGCGCCGCCGTAGCTTGCAGACGAGTTTGAATTGATCCTGCAATTATTAATTTTCACTCCGAATTGGTTTTCAAGATAAATTCCAGCTCCACCGCAGTAACCATAAGGTGACGTCGTCCTGTTACCGGTAATATCACAATATGAGATGACCGCAGATTTGCAATTGATACCCCCACCGCGTTCATTGCTAGTATTATTTTTAATCGTGCAGTGCGTAATAGTAAGGTCCGTCCTGTAATCGCTGAATATACCCCCGCCGAAACCTCCGGAATTATTGCTTATTTCACAATTTGCAATGGTTGTCCTTATTTCCTTTCTCGTGTCCGGATATCCCATTAAGCAGATACCGCCGCCAAAATCCGCACTGTTATCCTTAATGATGCAGTCATTTATCAAAACATCACTGCTATTCTCGAAGGTTATTCCACCGCCTGCAACAACTTTTCCATTACCTTTAGTGCCTTTGCCTCCCGTTATTGTCAAAGATTCGATTTTAACACTGACGATTCCTTTTATCGAAATGATGGATGCTGAAACTGCCGAGCCATCGATAATTGTTGTCTCTTTATCAGCTCCTTTCAAGGAGACATAACTTTTCAGCGGGAGTGGAAATGACTCACCGTTTGCCGTATCGTAATTTCCCGGGGCTACATAAATTACTGCCGGATCACTTCTAATTGCCAGAGTATGTATCAGGGCATGGGTAATTGTTTTAAAAGCATCGTCCTTCCTCATTCCCGAATTATTTTCATCACCATTGACCGCATCGACATAATAGTCCATGCAAATTCCCTGAACCATGAAAGATAGGACGAATATTATCGTGGTTAAAATGGCATACTTTTTCATTACTATCTCCTTTTTTATAAATTTTAAATTCATCTATTTCCTCTTAGTATCCGGGCGAACCGCCTTTCGCTCCTTAAAAAGATAATTAAAATCATAATGGTTTCGGTGCTATTTTGAATTCATATTCCATTTCCGGGAAAACCAATTCCTGCATATCCGTGTTTATACTGTACCATCTCAATGCGAATTTTCCCGGTGGTTGATCTTCCGGCACCTGAATATTCAGGAACTGAAAGATCTCTATCAAACCACCGGGGATTGTCAGATGAATTGGAATTGGATCTGTTGTCCAGTTTGGGTAATAAAATTTTCCTATTGAGGTTACAAGATAAATATATAAATCGACAGTAATTTCATTTCTGTTCTGAAACTGCATCTTAAGGTCGATATTGGAACCGGGGATGAACGAGTCAGTCTTGAAAAAATCTTCATCCTTTGGTGACTTGTGGTAGCTTCCGATATCCATGAAGTAGTCTGACCCCACCCAGCCGGAGTCAGGTCCTCCGTATGCTCCCATATCATTTCTGCTATCATCGGGGTCATTGGATTCCGAATCAGGGTTCCCTTTGTCTATACAGGGTGAGACCGGTTGCAGCCTGAAATCGCATTTTTCCGTGTAGTTGAATCGTGGATGTTTACTCATTTCACCTTTACCGGGAGTTGGATTAAAAGGGCCAATACCGTTCACAAAATATTTATAGTCGGAGATCTGCCAGAGATCGTTATAAGCTATGTAAGCATTTTTAGCTTTTATGGATTCATCTATGAGAATTCCCCATCGAGAATTAAAGATTATATTATTCATTATTTCTGAATTGGATTCATTAAAGAAGCTTATACCCGCTTCGACACAATCCACGATACTATTATTAAAAACCCTTGGTGAAGCTAATCCATGAAATATCATACCGCTAAGATAGCAATCGAATATATTGTTGTTATTAATGTCGGGGGATTTTAATGCACAATAAAAGACACCCGTTTCGGTGCATGAAAATATACGATTAAAACTGATTTTTGGATTAGACTTACCCATACAATAAAAGCCGTCAAATTGACAGAATAAATCGTTATGATCAACATACGGGGAACATTCATTAATGCAATATATGGATGCAATTTTGCTTTTTGTAATAATGTTTTGAGTTATGTTCGGGTATGAATTATGAATGCATGAAATCCCTGCATCGCTGTTAGAAATAAAATTTTTAAATATAAGGGGATGAGATCCGTTATAGCATCCGACACCGACAACGAGATTTCCGGTAATTACATTGAACCTGATTTCAGGAGCTGCCGACCATGTGCAGTCAACACCTTCGGTTCCTCCTGTTATGAGGCAATTTTTAATTTCAGGAGAAACAGAATTGCACAGGATAACTTCGGAATCGGGTAATTTTTTAGTGAGATAGAGACCTTCGATTTTGCAGTTATCCGCGGCAAGGAGAGTAACATTACTTGCTTTCGGACACCTGATCAACGGTTTTCCCCGCTCTTTATCTTCGATTCCGATCAGGTCGACACCATCTTTCATCGTTATACATTCATCGTATTCACCGTAAGACACTTTTACGATATCGCCTGCATTGGCAGCATTGATGGCATCCTGAATTTTCGAATAATCGTCGGGGACATTTATGGTATTTGAATAAACTGGTAATTTGATGAGTATTAATACTATGGTAATGAAAAAAAATCTTTTTCCTAACATTTTAAACTCCGTATCACATTTTATATTCAAGAGTGCAAGCAGCACTATTCATTACAATTATTCAACCGTAAAAGAAGCTGATGCTATGTTAGATATGAAATCTAATTTCCCCGGTTTCATGGCAACAAAATAGAATGTATATGTTCCCGGAGCTTCTACCGGGGGTTTTGTGTTAGGAATCATGAAATAGAATACGTTCAAAGAATCGATCGAAAGATTTGCGGGAAGGGTAATTCCTTCAGCAAGAGCTTTTATGCCCTCATCCCACGAAAAACCGGAATAGAATTTACCATCCTGGGTCTGGATGATCAGGTAGATATCGGTTTTAATTTCAATTGGAGCAGTATTAATATTCATAAGAAGATTGACAGGTTCACTACCAGAAGGAGATTCGTCAAAATCATGTGAGTCGAGAGTCAATTCAACCCTGACATGAGGTTCATAATGATAGCCTATATCAATCCTTCCCGAATCGGTTACCCCGTCAGATCTTGTAATGTAATCCGAATGATTAAAGCCCATTACCGGCATGATCGAGCCAGTATCAAGACACGGACTGTTTTTGTCATCACCAGCATCTTTGCAGCTCAAGTAGAAGTCGCCCCATGGACCTTCAGCAAACATGGGATCTTTATCTATATTTCCTTCGCCTTCAGCCCCTCCTTCAATATCGGAGTATGTGATACCGATTTTATAAATCATATCGTTATCCCAGATGATGCAATTCCTTATAACTGGATTTACGCCATTTGCGAGGGCGATACCAGATTCGAACTGAGCCTGATTTTGAACAATGGTGGAGTTGAAGAATTTTGGTTTTCCTGCTCCATAACAGAAAATACCACCGCCCTGGTCTGCTGAATTCCCATATATGAGGCAGTTAACTGTTGTACCCGGGGATTCGACAAAGAAGAGTCCACCTGCCGAGCCCTGGTATCCTGCGTCACCTATGCTTGAATTATCATGGATGACACAGTCCCTGATCGAGGGTACTGAATTACTGCAAAAGTGCATTCCAGCACCAGAAATAGATCTGTTATCCCTGAGTATACAGCCAATAATTTCCGGGGAGCCATTCTGGCAGAAGATACCTCCGCCTTCACCACCGTCGCCGACATCATGGTTAAAAGAAGCGGTGTTATGTTCTATCGTGCAGTTTTCAATTTTTGGTTTTGCATTAACATAGATGAAGATTCCTCCTCCCCATCCCGAGTTATTATTTCTTATGAGGCAATTTTCGATCACGGGAGATGAAGCGTAACATGAGATAGCGCCCCCTGCGAATTCTGAATTATTTTCC
>Ga0272441_10003510_pt1 | contig 29691 bp, 32 predicted proteins | sample SSMProp6N_FD_193582 | JGI IMG/M metagenome (GOLD analysis project Ga0272441, IMG submission 193582) | Marine sediment archaeal communities from Little Sippewissett salt marsh, Falmouth, MA, United States - SSM-Prop-6N | ecosystem: Environmental > Aquatic > Marine > Wetlands > Sediment ... | reverse complement strand
GTTCAGAAGAAAGGATTACATGGTTGTGCGATCACCGATCATAATTGTCTTACGGGTAGTCTTCAGGCTGTCAAAGAAGCACCAAAAGATTTTATTGTTGTCCCTGGTCTTGAGATATCCACCGCTGATGGTCATCTTATGGCTTACAATATTACACAACCTGTAGAAAGACATCTTTCTCTGGAAGAAACAGTGGAGCAGATTATTCAATTAGGGGGGATACCTATTGTCCCTCATTTGTATCGAAATCTTTCAGGGATTAAAGAAGAAAAACTTCCAAGAATTATAAAGAGCATTCCTGCTTTAGAAATATTTAATAGCTGTAGTTTACCTAAAACAAATGTAAAAATCGCTCGAATTGCACGACAATATAGTGTAGGGGGAACTGGTGGTAGTGATTCTCATGATCCACACTATGCTGGATATGGATATACAACAATAGATACCACGGATTGTACTTTTGATACTATTCTCCAACAAATTATTAAGAAAAAAACATGGGCAGAAGGAGTCACCATGCCACTATCGTATCGTCGAGATCGCATGGCAACATCAATAAAACAGTATGTGAAAAGAGGATTTAGGCGAATTTAGTATCAAATTCACCTTCGTCAATTGCTTTCAGGATGTCCTTGGGCTTTTTTCCTTCAACATTGACTCCCATGGTAACACAAGTGCCAATGATTTCTTTAGTTTTATGTTTTAAATCTTTACCTAAAAGATTATCCTGTTTCATTTTTGCAACTTTGATAGCCTGATCAAGCGTAAGATTGCCAATTTTATGAGAAGATGCAGCACCTGATCCTTTTTCAGCACCTAACTCTTTTAAAATTAACGATGATGCTGGAGGGGTACCAACCTCGATTTCAAAATCCTTAGTTTTTGGATTTACGATAACCTTTACCGGTACTTTCATTCCTTCAAATTGTTTTGTTTTGTCATTGATGGTGTTGATAATCTGCATAATATTGACACCTAAGGGACCAAGGGCAGGACCCAAGGGTGGGCCAGCAGAAGCTTTTCCACCTTCAACGAGAGCTTTAATTGTATCTGCCATTTCTACTTCGCCTCTTCTTTCTTATCTTCTTCTTTTCTTTTGATAATTCTTACTTGCTCTCCTCGTACCGTTATAGGAATTGGTACCATGGAATCAAGAAGTTCAACAGTGATTTCCTCTTTTGAGTAATCAATATGGGTAATTTTTGCTTTTTCACCACGGAACGGGCCAGCTACCATTTCTACGGTATCTCCTTCCGTAATTTTTGCAACTGCAGACGCAGGTGTGAGAAAATGCTCGATTTGGGTAATGGGGGTGTCTCCCTCAAGCATATTTCGAACATATGACATAGTTTTAATGACATTTTTTAATCGTTCTTCATCAAATCCTTCAACAAAAATGTATCCTCGTAATTCGGGAGTTACCAGAATGGCAGGAATATCTAATTTTGCTTTATTTGCTCGGCTGTTAATAAGATCAGCAGCATTTTGTTCTTTACCAACTTGTGTTTTCAAGGTAAAAATGCTGGATATTTCCTCTATTTCTTCATTAAAATTAGCATTTTCCACAATAAACACCGACCATCTAATATCCAAGTGAAGCCATAATCCAGGGAACTGCTACATCAATTATGAGATAAATAACAAATCCTAATGCACCAATTGCTAGAATACCTACTGCTGTTATTTTTGAAGTTTTTTCGTACTCCTCGTTGGTGGGTTTCCTTGCCATTTTTAAAACCCTACCATATTTACCTTTACCTAGTCTCTGCTGTCGTACTTCGATGCGATGCTGAAAATCCCTTGCTCTGTCCATAAAACTGTTATCCTTTTTCAATCTGGACACCTATAATAACTAAGGGTCAAATAATAGGTAATATATAAAGAATTTGGCCTTTTAAGCTACAACATCAATACCAAATTCTTTATTTTCAAAAGTTCGAAGTGCAGGTCCAAGAATCTGTTTTGATTTTACTCCTGTGATAACCAACATCGCACGAATACTTCTCTTCAGGGATGGTTCGATAGTAGTACCCCATATAATGCGGGCATTCTGATCAATTCTTGAATAGATTTCCTCCACGACTTTTTCAGCTTCAGAAATAGTCATGTCATCCCCACCAGTAACATTAACGAGTGCACCAGTAGCCTCTGTAATATCAACTTCAAGAAGCGGTGAATTCAGAGCCTCGGAGACCGCGTTGACTGCTTTATTTTCCCCTTCTGCTTCTCCCAGTCCTATCATAGCAACGCCACCTCGTTTCATTACTGTTTTCAGATCTGCAAAGTCAAGATTGACCAATCCAGGCATAGTGATCATTTCAGTAATTCCTTTTATCGAGCGCATTAAGACTTCATCTGCAACCTTAAAAGCCGCATTTAAAGAAAGATTGGGAACAATATCAAGGAGTTTATCGTTGGGAATAACAATAACGGTATCACACACATCACGCAAGCGTTTCAGTCCTTCTTCAGCGTTTTCCATACGAATGATGCCCTCAACATTAAAAGGTAAAGTTACGACCCCTATTGTTAGTGCACCAATCTCTTTGGCAATTTGAGCAACAACAGGAGCAGATCCCGTCCCAGTTCCCCCTCCTAGTCCACAGGTGACAAACACCATATCTGCCGGAACAATAGCCTCTCGAAGATCTTGCTCACTTTCTCGTGCAGCTTCTTGACCGATTTGTGGGAGTGATCCAGCGCCTAAACCCCTTGTGAGGTGTCGGCCAATTAATATTTTATAGGGAGATTCTGAGAGAAGAAGATGTTGAGCATCAGTATTAACAGCAATCATCTCAGCCCCTGTAATACCCGCACTAAAGCATCTTGTGATAGTGTTAGTACCTGCACCACCACAGCCAATGACTTTAATAGTGGTTGTTAATCCTGCTAAAACGTCTTCAAGTTCATTATTGTCAATCCCTGCTATTTTCATTTTTTTATGTAGATTTTCAGTAGCAGGTTTCTTTTCATTCTTAACAACTTTTTTTTCTGAATTTTTCTTATTATTTTTATTATTGGCTGCGATAGCATCTTCTACTATTTTTCTCATTAATAATTCACCATCCTCACAATTCGCACTCCCATCGATGTGAAAATTATATATTTTCCAATATTGTAATGATATATTTATTATTAAATATTTTCTTAAAAATTCGTTACTTCTAATGAAAAATTCATACTTTTCACAGAATGAGTTAAATAGCCAAGAGAAATTCGATCAGCAAATCGCGCATACTGCATAATATTCTTTTCGGTAATTCCCCCTGATATTTCAATAGTAATATGAGGACTGATGTTTCTTATGACTTCTGCAATTTCTTGTGCTTCGTCTGGTGCTTTATTATCAATCATAATGACATCGACACCACAGCATGCGGCAGTCCTTGCATCTTGTTTATTTTCAACTTCAATTTCGATGATTTTTCCATGAGTCTTTTCTTTAATTTTTTGAATCGCTTGTTCAACTGAACCACAAATTTTAAGATGATTATCTTTAATCATTACTTCGTCAAATAAACCAAGACGATGAGGAATGCCTCCTCCAATTCTTACCGCCTTTTTTTCATATTTTCGAAATCCGGGAGTTGTTTTTCTTGTTGCGGCAATGACTACTTTGTGATTCATAGCATGACATTTCTGTACAAGCTTATAGGTTTCTGAGGCAATACCGCTCATTCTTCCTATATAATTAAGTGCTAATCTCTCAGCTTTTAGAATAGCACGTGCAGCACCATTAATTTCTGCAATCACATCTCCTGATTTTACGGCTTCTCCATCTAAGATTTTTGGATGGATGCATGCTCCAGTTTTTGAAAAAATGGTAATTGCTTCTTCCATTCCTGCAAGAATACAATCTTCCTTTGCGATGATGACTGCCGTAATTTCTTCTTTGGTAAAAAGTGCCTCTGATGTAATATCTCCTTCTTTTCCTAGATCTTCAAGCAAGAATCTGTCAACATCATCCATAATAGTACTTTTTATACTTACATCCTGTTTTAAGGTTTTGGTAACAACATGAATCTTGGTATGATTGGTTGCGGAGCTATAGGAACTGATGTAGCAATAGCGGCTTCTCAGATGAAAGAAATCAAGAAGTTATTCGTCTATGATATCAATTTGAAAGCTTCTGATTTGTTAAAAAAGAAACTAAAAGATGTAACGATATTGCCAGTTCAAAAGTTCATTTCACAGGTTGATATTGTCTTTGAAGGTGCTTCACAACAAGCAGTTCGTGAGTATGCAGAAATCGTTCTCTCTGCAGGAAAAGATTTTATTCTTATGAGTGTAGGTGCGTTATTTGATGATGTTTTTCGAAAAAAAATAATCTCTCTTGCAAAAAAAAATCATTGTAAAATCTATGTACCTTCAGGAGCAATTTGTGGGATTGATGGTATACTCTCTGCAGGTATCGGTGGTCTAAATGAAGTGACGTTAGTAACAACAAAACCTCCAAAGTCCCTGGGTAAAAAATTGGAACGAAGAACCGTTCTCTATGAAGGAAATGCCCGCGATGCAATTAACGCATTTCCTCAGAATATTAATGTTGCAGCAAGTCTTTCTCTAGCAGGCATAGGTTTTGATAAAACAAAAGTGGAGATTGTTGCAGATCCTGTTGTCACCCGTATCAGTCATAAAATCTTAGCTCATGGAGACTTTGGAAGATTACGGGTTGAATTGGAAAATATGCCAAATCCCAATAATCCAGGTTCAAGCTATATGGCATCACTTTCTGCAATAGCAACCTTAAAACGAATTGTTGATCCCCTCCAAATAGGAGTGTAATTAAGAAATCTGCTTAATTTTGTTAAGGTGTAAAGATAAAACAAATATTTATATACAAGAACTTTAAGCATCATCTACTACATACTTAAATAGTAATTCAATGTCCTTTTGAAATGAACTTTGAGATTAAAAACAGAGATGCTGCGGGTAGAATCTGTAAGCTTTATACTAATCATGGGACGGTGACAACACCGACTCTCATGCCAGTTATTAATCCAAATAAGATGACTATTACTCCTAAGGAAATGATAAAACTTTTTGGAACTCAAATTGTGATTACTAATTCCTATATTATTAATAAAAATGATTCGCTTCGTAAAGAATCTCTAGCAAAAGGTGTTCATAAACTTCTTGATTTCAAAGGCCCCATTATGACAGATTCGGGAACGTTTCAGTCCTATGTTTATGGAGATATACATGTTGATCCTATTTCCATTGTACAGTTTCAAAGAGACATAGGCTCTGATATCGGAACAATCCTTGATATTTTTAGTACCCCTGATCAAACAAAAAAAGAAGCATTGGCAGGTATTCAAGAAACCATCAAAAGAGCTCGAGAGAGTATTTCTCATAAAGCGGAAATGTCCCTTGCCTGTACGGTTCAAGGATCAATCTATCCTGATCTTAGAAAGAAATGTGCAGAAGAATTAAGTTGTCTGGAAGCAGATGTTTTTCCAATTGGTGGTGTAGTACCATTAATGGAAGGCCAACGATATTCAGATCTGATACGGGTTATTCTTGCATCAAAACAAGGTCTTGATCCCTCAAAACCAGTTCATCTTTTTGGATGCGGCCATCCCCTTCTTTTTCCTTTAGCCGTGGCACTTGGCTGTGATTTTTTTGATTCTTCTGCTTATATAAAATATGCAACAGATAAAAGATTACTATTTCCCTGGGGAACAGAACATCTTGATCAACTAGAAGAACTACCCTGCTCTTGCCCTATTTGTACGAAATATTCAGCTTCTGAATTACAAAACATGGAACATGAGAAAACTATAGTGCAAATAGCAAAACATAATCTCTATGTTAGTTTTTCAGAACTTAAAAGAATTCGAGAAGCAATTAAAGCAGGTTGTCTTTGGGAATTGGTAGAAAGAAAAGCTACGGCCAATCCTTTTCTTTATGAAGCATTGTATGAACTTCATAAAAAAGAACATAAGCAATGGTTAATGAAATTTGAACCAAGAACAAAGAGAAAAGCTCTTTTTTATACAGGACCTCACACGATTCATCGTCCATTTATCCATAGAACAAACAAATATTTACAACAAAGATATCATTTTATTTCTAAAAATATAATAGCACTGCCAGAAGGAAAAAAACCTTATTTTACTCATTATAAAAATCTGGTTAATAAAATTTCTTTAAAATACCATGTGCATATCATCGTTGATTCACCTCTTGGACCTGTTCCACTTGAATTGGATGAAATGTATCCCTACGCACAATCTGTTTTTCCAAGCGTTCTTGATGAACAGACTTCTGAGCAGGCAACTGCTTTTTTTACAGCATTCTTAGGAAAGAAAAAGATAGTAAAATGGAAAGATGCAAAATCACTACTAAGAATGGAAACCGATGATCGTCCATCAAAGGATTTTGACGAATTACGAATTCGAGCAGTAGCAGATATTCAGTTTGGCAGGGGAGCTTCACAAGCGCTATTCAATGGAAAAGTAATGATTCAAAAATCAAAGAAAACGGGAAAGATACGCACCGTCTTTGTAGATAACAATCATATTTTATCTCTACGTGCTGAGGATGGATTTTTTACTCTTAAGAAAGATGGTGGAAAACGACTTCATTCTTTTTTCAGATTTCCACAAATGAGAATTATAGTACAAAAAGAAGCTGTAGAATCTATAAAGGATGGAAAAAGTGTTTTTGCTAAATTTGTTGCTGATTGCGATCCCAAGTTAGTACCCTATGATGAATGTCTTATTGTTGATGAAGAGGATACTCTTCTTGCAGTGGGCAGATGTCTTCTAAATAGAGAAGAAATGCTCTCTTTTAACTACGGAATGGCTGTAAAAATTAGAGACTCTATAGATACATAACTTTAAGCATTGATTTATATAATTGAATAAAATACAACTCTGATTACTATGTCAAATCCAAATTTTCAAAATCCACCTTGGGTCTACGGGCCTAAGGAAGTAATGGACTGGGTTGATGCATCATATCCAACAAAAAAGAAAGATAAATCTAAACATGATCGAACGAATGTGACCTTAAAAAATCTACATATCAAATTTGATTTTGATGTAAAACATAATGAAATTGAATCCTCGTCTATATCTTCGAAATTAAAATCTATATTCCTTGGAGATAAATATATTGAAGAAGATTTCGATCTTTTCAAAACTGCTGAAATTTTATTAAGAGCTTTTGCTAAAGCTAAGTTTAAAAATACAGCAAAAATAATTGCCGATGGAATTATTCTATATAACCATCCTGAGGATAAAACAGATTTGAGAGAGACCATAAAAGGGCTTGATGATTTTAAGGAAATTATTGAAAAATCAAAGGTTATAGAGATAGTAGCTATCCTTTCAGATAGTGGTAAATGTACGGCAAATATTTCAATTAAGAAAATCCATAGTAAAAAAGATCATACTGTTGAAATAACAATGAAGGGCACTATTAAAGGTGATCTATACCATACATTCTATAATTATTTAAATGAAAAATTAGGAATAAAGGAACAAAATTAACCCACCCGTCGTCGATAGACGAAAAAGCAATGGACAAATATAAAAGATAATAATTGGTTTTCTTGAAAAAATAAAATTTGGAGGCGCATAATAAAATGTCAGATAAAAAATCATCACAAATCTCAGGGTTCTATAAACTTCCCATTGAAAAGCGAGTTGAATTTGTTAAAGATTTTGCTGCTCTATCACCTGAGGAAGCAAGTATTTTTTCATCCTGTTTAGAAATGGAAACAGCAGATAGAATGATCGAAAATGTTGTGGGAACTTTTGAATTTCCACTAGGTATTGCAGTTAATTTTTTGATTAATGGAAAAGAGGTCCTTGTACCTATGGCTGTTGAGGAATCCAGTGTGGTAGCAGCTGCAAGTAATGCAGCAAAAATTGCGCGTATTCATGGAGGGTTTACTACAGTATGTTCAAATCCATTAATGATTGGTCAAATGCAATTACTTTATGTAAAAGACGTCCCTCAAGCTGCTCAGGATATTCTTCATCATAAAAAAGAGATTTTAGAACTAGCAAATGCACAAGATAAAGTATTGGTGGAGTTTGGAGGGGGAGCAAAGGATATCGAAGTCAGAATTTTAGACAGTCCTTTAGGAAAAATGATTGTTACTCATCTTATTGTAGATGTTCGAGATGCTATGGGTGCAAATGCAGTTAATACTATGTGTGAAGCGCTTGCACCAATGCTTGAGGAACTTACCGGTGGTAAAATCCGTCTCAAAATATTGTCTAATCTAGCGGATAAAAGACTGGTAAAGGCAAAAGCAGTATTTGACAAAGCAAAACTAGGCGGAGAAAATGTTGTAGACGCCTTTCTTGAATCATATACATTAGCAGTCATTGATCCTTATCGAGCGGCAACACATAATAAAGGAATTATGAACGGCATCGATGCTGTCATTGTTGCCACGGGAAATGATTTTCGAGCTATTGAAGCTGGTGCCCATGCCTACGCGGCAAGAAATGGTCAATATTCTTCCTTATCCACCTATTATAAAGATAAACAGGGAAATCTTGTGGGAGAATTGGAACTTCCTATGGCTGTAGGTATTATTGGTGGTGCAGGCAATATTCATCCCAAAGCTCGACTCTGTAAAAAAATACTTGGTATAAAGACTGCCAAAGATCTTGCAGAGATTGTAGTAAGTGTAGGACTTGCTCAGAATTTTGCTGCTGTATTTGCTCTTTCTACTGTAGGCATTCAAAAAGGACATATGTCTCTTCATGCAAAAAATATTGCTGTTATGGCTGGGGCAAAAGGACCTGAAATTGATACGATTGCAAACCAGATGATTCAAGAGGAAAAAATAAAACTTGATCGTGCAAAAGAACTCTTACAAAAGCTTAGATAATACGTTCTGCAATATCATCAGGCTCTCTTTCACAATAATAACATTTTATTCTAGGGGGATCTTTATTTACAAGCAGAAATCGACTTTGTACTGGTTCTTTGGAATTGGAGATGCAGGTTGGATTGGAGCATGTAACAATCCCAATAATTTCATCAGGCAAATGTACTCTGTGTTTCTCAATAACTTCGTAATCTCTAATGATATTAATGGTTGCTTTGGGGGCGATAAGGGAAATTTTATCAACTTCTCTAGGATCTAATTCTCGATTCTCCACTTTGACAATATCTTTTTTCCCCAACTTACTTTTAACATTCATGGCAACACTGACCACAGAGGAGCTAGATTTTGGGATTTCTAAGATATGTAAGACTTTTACTGCAAATCCAGGAGTAATATGATCAATAACTGTTCCATTTTTAATAGGTGTTATTTTTAATTTTTTCATGGTAGTGCCTCCCCCAAAATAAGAGAGAGGAGTGCCATACGCACAGGAACTCCATTAAACGCCTGTTTAAAATACAACGCATACGGTGTTACATCAATGGCGGGGTCAATTTCGACAACTCTGGGTAAAGGATGCATAATAATGAGATTCTTCTTTGCTAACTTGAGAAGCTCCAAATCCACTTTATAGGTACCTACAACTTTATTATATTCCTCAGCATCGGGAAATCGTTCTCTCTGAATACGCGTTACATAAAGCACATCAGCATCTTTCATTGCTTTATCTAAATTGGAAGTACTACTCGGTTCAACGCCAAGATCTTTGCATTCGGCGATAACTTCCTTGGGCATCCTTAACGTGTCGGGAGAAACAAAGGTGAGATCAGCACCAAATAACGCAAGGGCATATGCAAGAGAATGGACGGTTCTACCATAGCGTAAATCACCAAGAAGGACGACATTGTTCCCTTTAATGTTCTTTCTTTCAGTTAGAATGGTAAATAAATCAAGAAGGCACTGTGTCGGATGTTGACCAGCTCCATCACCTCCATTAAGAACAGGGACTTCTGCAAATTCAGCCGCAAGTCGCGCTGCTCCTTCCTGGGGATGTCGAATAACAATGACATCACTATAGGAATCTGCCATCCGAATGGAGTCTGCAAGACTTTCCCCTTTTTTTTGTGAGGTGGCAGTAGGGTCTGCAAAACCAATGACTCTTCCACCTAATCGATGCATAGCACTTTCAAAGCTTAATCGTGTTCGAGTACTAGGCTCATAGAATAACGAAGAGAGAATCTTGTTCTTCATAAGGGAAGCATTTTTTTCTCCCTTTGCATACGGTACCATTTTTTTTGCATAGTTAAGAATGTAAGTTATTTCTTGTTTTGAAAAATCTTTAATAGAAATGATGTCTCTGTTGGTAAAACTCATCTTCATCAAAAAGAAGGCAATATGTTTCGTCTTTAATAATCTTTTTAGATAGAAAACAAGTACAAAATGAAACAAATAATTTCGGAAAATATATTAATATACAGGCATTCTTATATTCTTATTGATATTATGTCACAGGACAAAGAACCCAAAAGGAGCGATGTTGATAAACTCCGAAAAATTTTGGATAATCCTGATGACCCTTCTATAAAAAAATCAATCACTAAAGATGAAAAGAATCTTGATTCTATTGCTAAAAGATTATCGGGTGAATCATCAAAAGACAAACACCTATCTGCTTCTGCAGTAATTGGTAAGGATTCCACAAGTCTTGAACCAAGGGTAACCATTCATGATCCTGAGGAAAAGAAAAGTGCTAAAGAGCCTGAACTTCAAGAATTTGAAACCGTAGAGGACGAATCACCAGAAGAGATATCTGCAGTAAAAGAACAACGTGTTGACGCTGCAGATCTCTATGAAATAGAAAAAGTAGAGAGTAGTGCAGAGAAATTTGTTGAAGTTAAACCAAAAGAAGACATTGAAGAGTTCAAAGAATTACCTGAAAAACCTGCTGAAAACCCAGTTGTCAAGGAAGAGGTAGAGGAGCCAATACACAGTAACAAACAAGAGGAGTTGTCCGATTGGGAGCCTATAGAAGAGGAGCCATCTCCTCAAGACAAAGAATCAACCCCATCACCACCTGAGGAAGAACTACCTAGTTTTGAGATGATTTCAGAAGAACTAGAAGAAAAGGTTGACACATGGGAGCCAATTGAGGAAGAACCGTCACCAACAGAACCAGCTACACAACCCCCCTCATCAGAAGAAACCTTCGAAGCGGAATCAGCACCAGTTTGTCATGAACCAATTAAAAGTAGGAACGAAAAAAAATTAGAACGAAAAGCAGAGAAAGTTATAAAAAAGGAAGAAAAGAAAAAGCAAAAAGAATTGCGAAAAAAACAAAAAGAAGAATTACGACAAGCTCAAATTGCACAAAAAACTTCTTCTCAAACAACCCAAACCGAAAACACAGAATTTCAAGAAGATACACCTTCAAATGAATTTTCTACCGATACACATCTAGAAGTTTTTAACAACTTGTCCTCAATTAATGAAAAAACGGCCTCATTACTGTATGCAGCAGGATTTACTACAATTAGTCAGCTACAGGAATCGTCTGTTGAAGATTTAACAAAAATTAAAGGAATAAACAAAAAAACTGCAAAAAGAATTAAGGATGAAGTAGGCTCAAATGACGTTCAACCAACAACATCCTTTGAATTTGTGGGGAAAAAAACTGATGAATCGGCAATAAAAGACGAAGATCCATCGGAATGGGAATCATACACCTTAACAGAGGAATCTGCAGGTTTTGTTTATAAGGAATATACTTTATATTGCAAACAAATGAATACAAAAAAAGGGAAAACAAGAGTTATTCATTTTTTTAGTAAAGAAAAACCTGAAGAAGGCGAGCCAGTTTCGCTCCCAGAGGGATATAAAGTAGCATTAAATAAAAAAACAGGTCTTCCTTATTTAAAAAAGAAAAAATAACCCACTCATTAAGTCTTTAAACCCTTTTTCTTATTTTGCTTACGGAAATTATGGTATGGAATGGTCCTTTACGCAAGATTGATACGTATCGTTGGGAGATTCCTTCAGACTATAAAGGAGAAAAGCACAATCTTGCTATGCAAACTGCTGCACGTATCTATGCTACTGAAGATATGATTACTACGATTAGAAAGGACAATGCTCCTGAACAAGCAGCAAACGTAGCAATGCTCCCCGGAATAGTAGGTCAATCACTAGCAATGCCCGATATCCATTGGGGGTATGGATTTCCTATAGGTGGTGTGGCAGCAACTGATGCTGAACACGGGGTGATATCTCCTGGAGGAGTTGGTTTTGATATCAACTGCGGTTGTCGTCTTGTAAAAACCAATTTATCTATTCATGATATCGAAAAACAAAAAATTCCTGAACTTATTGATGAAATGTTTCTCAACGTTCCCGCGGGTCTTGGTTCTAAAGCAAAAGTACGCTTGACAAGAAAAGAACTGGAGAATGTTCTGACATCAGGAGCTACTTGGGCTGTTGAAAATGGATTTGGCTGGAATCAGGATATCGGATTTCTAGAGGAAAAAGGGTGTCTTTCTCATGCAGATATTTCTCAAATATCTGAAAAAGCCAAACAACGAGGTGCCCCGCAATTAGGATCACTTGGTGCAGGAAATCATTTCTTAGAAATACAAAAAGTTGATGAAATTTACCAAGAAACGGTAGCAAAAGCTTTTGGAATTACCAAGAAAGATCAGATACTAGTTATGATCCATACAGGTTCTCGGGGATTTGGCCATCAAGTATGCACTGATCATTTAAGAATCCTCGAACAAGCTGTAAAGAAATATAATATCCATCTTCCCGATAGACAACTTGCTTGTGCTCCTGTAAACTCAAAAGAAGGACAGAATTATTTTAAGGCTATGGCTTGTGCAGCAAATTTTGCTTGGTGTAATCGACAAATGATAGTTCATTGGATTCGGGAATCGTTTGAAAAGGTACTACACGAATCTGCTGAAAATCTTGATATGAATATTATTTATGATGTCTGTCACAATATTGCAAAAATTGAAGAGCATATTGTTGACGGTCAGCGAAAGAAGGTATATGTTCATCGAAAAGGCGCTACACGAGCATTTGGACCAGATCGAAAAGAGCTGCCTCTTCAATATAAAGATTATGGACAACCAGTGCTAATACCTGGAGATATGGGTACAGCAAGTTATTTACTACGAGGAACAAAAGAAGCTGAAGAAACCTTTAGTTCTACCTGTCATGGTGCAGGAAGAGTCATGTCACGACATGAAGCAGTACGAAAATGGCGGGGAGAACACATTATGGAACTTCTGAAAAAGAAAGGAATTTATGCTCATCCTGCGAGTTGGAAAGTTATGGCTGAGGAGGCACCCGATGCTTATAAAAATGTCAGTGAAGTAGTAAATGTAACCCATGGAGCAGGAATCTCCGAAAAAGTGGCAAAACTGGTTCCAGTTGGAGTGGTAAAAGGCTAGGTAGGGCATACCAATTAATTTAAATGCTAGAAAATATATTTAGGTTCATTGGATGGTGATGCAGTTGGATGAAGTTCAGATTATTGATTTTACAGATATAAATTTAAACAATGCAACAGTTATTGCAGGATTTCCTTCTATAGGTCTTGTGAGTACTATTGTTGCAAATTACTTAATTGATGCACTAGGCTTAAGTCAAATTGGTGCTATGCAATCTCCTCATTTCCCCACTCTTTCTGTTGTTCACACTGGAGAACCACTTTCACCGGTCCGAATATATGCAGGTTCTATGGGTAATGGCAACGGTCTTGTTGTATTTGTCTCAGAGTTTAAACCAAAACCAAATCTTATCAATCCTTTGTCCGATGCTATTATGGATTGGGCAAAAAATAAGAAATGCAAACTTCTCATTTCTCCTGAAGGAATGGTGGTGGAAGGAAAATCTACCGAAGAGGAAAATGTTGTAGAAGCCTATGCAATAGGATCAACAGAAAAAGCACGAAAAATGTTACAGTCAAATAATATTCCACAATTTAAAAATGGTATTATTGCCGGAGTTTCAGGGGTCTTACTGAACAAGGGTAAACATGAGAATTTTGATGTTATTTCGATACTTTCTGAAGCACATCCAAATTATCCTGATGCTCGAGCGGCTGCATCAGCAATTAATGTTATTGCAACTATTCTTGGTGTTGAAATCAACGTTGGACCCTTATATGACGAGGCAGAACGTATTGAAAAACAGTTACAGAAATTCCACAAACAAGCAAAACCAATGGTTTCAGGTGCGAGTCAAATACCACAACCTAGTATGTACGGATAAAACAATTCTTTCTTTTATTCTTAACTAAGTTTTAAAAATAATTGTGTATTATTCTCATTTAGAATATGACAACAATACCAAAAAGTCATCCACGTTATGAATCTCTTAGAATTCGTGATTTGATAACAAAGGCAGCAAAACAAGGACTGGTTCATGATACAGGATTAATTGCTCATGGTCGGGGGGAAGCCTACGATTATCTGCTTGGTGAGCAGACAAGCTCATTTTCTCTTGAAGCTGAAAAAACTGCTGCAGCTGCGCTTCTTATAGATAAAAATCCAGTTCTTTCCATTAATGGAAATGTTGCTGCACTATCATCTAAAGAAATGGTGAGACTTGGTCAAAGTATTCCTGCTAAACTAGAAATAAATCTTTTTCATCCTTCAAAAAAACGCAAACAACTGATTTCTCAGAGACTTCAAAATCAAGGAGCAAAAAAGGTATATGGTCTGAAAGAAGATGCATGCATTCCTGGATTAGATCAAGATCGTGCAATCTGTGATACAGAAGGTATTTTTACTTCAGACGTTGTCCTTGTTCCTCTTGAGGATGGAGATCGCTGTCAAGCCCTTACTGCAATAGGAAAAAGGGTCATTGTCATTGATTTAAATCCCCTTTCGAGGTCAGCCCAAACAGCAAGTATTACGATTGTTGATAATGTGATCAGAGCCATTCCTTCTATAACCAAGTTTGTAAATGAATTAAAGTCAGTTAAGAAAGAAACTTTAAATAACATCGTCAAATCCTGGGATAATAAAAAATATTTGCATGATATTCTAGTCTTTATTTCAAAAAGACTAAATTCGATAGAGCCATGAGGTTTTTTGATGTACCGAAGTCATTACTCAAAAGAAATAACTTCAAAGCAATATGCTATGTCCATTACTGTAGCGGGTTGGATTGAAGAAGTCCGTAATCTTGGTTCGATTGCCTTTCTAATTCTGCGTGATCGGCTGGGAACCCTTCAAATCACTTTACTTAAGAAAGAGCACCAAGATATTTTTGAAGAACTCACCACTCTTCCAAGAGAATCTGTGATTTCAGTGACTGGTCTGTGCCAAGAAAACAAGAAAGTACGAAACGGTTTTGAAATTCTTCCTGAAGTTTATACGCTCCTATCCAAAGCAAAAACACCTTTACCATTAGGAGTCGTTGATAGAGTAGAATCTGATTTTGATACAAGGTTAGATAATCGATTTCTGGACTTACGAAAACAAGAACGTCAAGCAATATTTAAGATACGCAATGCTGTACTGACCAGTGTTCATGACTATCTTCGATCCCAGCACTGTATCGAGGTTCATACACCCAATATTATTGCCAGTTCCTCTGAAGGAGGAACAGACGTTTTTACATTGAAATATTTTGAAAAAGAAGCATTTCTTGCGCAATCTCCTCAATTATATAAGCAAATGCTCATGGCAACGGGTCTGGATCGCGTTTATGAAATTGCTTGGTATTTCCGAGCAGAAGAACATAATACAAGACGTCATCTCAACGAATCAACTGCTGTCGATCTAGAAATGGCGTTTATTGAAAATGAAGAAGAGGTCATGATTATCTTGGAACATCTCGTACAACACATGTGGAAACAAGCAAGTACCTGCTCTGCTGAACTTGACATTTTAGATAAAACAATTACTGTTCCTAAGGTTCCATTCCCTCGAATTACGTATGATGAGGTACTTAACAAATTACAGAAACGAGAGTGCTCCTTAAAGTGGGGTCAAGATTTGGGTTCTGAAGAAGAACGACTCTTAGGAGAGATTATGAAGAAAGAAGGTGTAGACTTCTACTTTATTACTCGATATCCCCTTGCATCTAAACCTTTTTACACCATGCCCGAAAAGGAGAAATATTCTCGAAGTTTTGATTTAGCCTGTAAGGGAGTTGAAATGGCTTCAGGCAGTCAACGTATCCATAATGTTACAGTTCTAACAGAACGATTACAAGACTGTGGTTTAAATCCCAAGGATTTTACTTCCTATCTTCAAGCATTTGAATATGGTATGCCGCCCCATGGAGGCTTTGGATTTGGTATTGAACGCTTTCTCATGGAACTACTGGACCTTGAGAATATCAGAGAGTGCATTCTCTTTCCGCGGGATCGAACCCGCCTTACACCTTAGAAAGCAGCAAGGAAAGAGTACTTTTCTCTTCTACAAAAACCTGAACGTATAACTCAGTTTTCACTTCATCGCTTCTTGATTGTGTAATTGATCCTTGATTTACTGTATAATTACCATGAGGAACCGTAAATTTTACAAGAATCGTATAATTGCCCTCAAGATCGTTTTCAATTTCTATCATATATGGAGTAATAGTACTGATGTTGAGATGGTAGGAAGGAATCGAGTATTTCGGTTCCTTATAATTATATGAAGCAAGAGACCCATTTTCGATTTGAATGAGGCGATATCCCCAATAGCCATCCTCAACTCTGATTTCGCTTTCAGGAGTAGTGGTGGTAAGATATGTCGTGTTATTATGGACAGTCACATTATCAAAATGGACATGTCCAGCACATACTATATCAATCTGATATTCATCGATAAGAGAGCACAGTTGTTCCCGGTTTGCATAAGGTCTATGTAATAGGGAATCACCCATAGTTTCCCAGAGAGGATTGTGATGTAAAAACATGATCTGTTGTTCTGCCTCTGAAGTAGCAAGATCGTGTTCAATCCATTCTAACTGGGTGTCACTGATATAGCCACCCCAATTAAAAACAACAAATAAAAAGGAAAGTCGATTCAGAACTGGCCAATCATAGGAGTTAACAGCAAGAACATGATAGTCACCATATTCAAAGGAGTAGTAATGCGATCCAAAATAACGCTGCCAGAGTACTAATCCATCTTCACGAAAACGTCGATAACCATCATGATTTCCAGGACAGAGGAAGGTAGGAACATCAAAGCGTTGTAAAATCTCATAACATTTTTTGTATTCTCGGCTATATTCAAAAGGATAGAGCTGTCCAAAGACCACATCTCCAGAGATAAGAACAAAATCAGGATGAAGGAGATTGATTTCTTCTACACATTTCAAGATAGAACGATATTGTAACGTTTCATATACATTATAGAAAAACCCTCGAGGATCTCCTACATGAAGATCAGTGATATGGATAAAGGAAAATGATTCTTTATACTCATCTATGATATTCACGGCTCGAGGTTCTTCTATGGCAGTAAACGCCCCATAGGATTCGATAATAACCGTGAGATTGTATAATTCGACAGGAATCTCGGGAGGCGTACTGACTTCTGCATTCCATACTGAACCATCGAAATAAATTTTGGTAATATCTAGCCAGTATTCATCAATGACAGGTTCAAAAGCAGTAGATATCTTCACATGAAGATTATCAAAATGACAGCAATGAAATTGAATGGTAAACGTACCACTTTTTTCGATGAAGATAGGAATGGATGATCGTGGATATTCGATGTAAAAACAAGAAGATTTATAACATTCATGATTGGGAAGAGGTTGAAAGGTATCAAAGAATATCGATACAGGTGAAATTTTTTTAGAACCTCTTTCTTGTAGTGATGTAGCAATACTTGAGCCTATAATAGAAAGACCAAACAGCATAATGATAACGATTGTCATTTTCTTAGTCATACAATCCTCATTCTATTTATTAGATATTTAGGAGAGAAATGTTTTTTTATATAAATCTTTGGAAAATAATCTATATATGATTTAGTGCAGGGGACGAGATTTGAACTCGGTTTTAAAGGAAAAAAACTAAGATTCAAAATAAAAATCAACTGACAAAAAGTTATTAATATAACTAATTCATTCAATATTAACAATTGTTAATAATAATGGAGATAAAAAACATGAAAAAAATACTAATAATTGGAGCAATAATTGCTCTCATTGTAGCAGGAGTCGCTGTTGCAACAGCAGGAAATCAAGGTCAAAATAAGAGTCCAGGGCCCGCTCCAAATTCAGGTGATGGTATCCCAGATGGTAGCGGATTTGATTCATTTGATGGCAAAGGTCCAGCATATGGACCTGGACCAGCCCCTAACTCAGGTGATGGAATACCTGATGGACCCGGTTGGTAATAAACAAAATAATCAACTTTTTTCCTTTTTTTGTTTCTCGTTCTTATTGTCAGGCTCAACTTTAAGAGTGACATGCCCAAATGCTAATGGCGGTAAGAGATGAGATAATACTTGTTCTGCAGTACAACAGCGAACTATACCTTTTGAACTAGTTTGGTTCCAACCGTCTTTTTCTTTACGGAAACTCTGTTTTGCACCATTTTTAGTTATGATATAGATAGTACATTCATCATTCTTCATTTTAATTCCTTATAATATCTTTTATATTATCAATAATATAATTTTATATAATATGTTCCAAGGGATATTCTTGGGGGGATTTGAATACTATTTTAACGGTAAAATAGTGCAGGGGACGAGATTTGAACACCAATTTAATGGCAAAAAAACATTCGTTTCTCCTGTTGACCTCAGTGTAGACATTACACAATCTTTATTATATTAAGGTGTTATTTCATAATTAATTCAGGAGCATTATATGATGGATGAGATTTTAATAGACATTCTTGTTGTTTTTTCTACAATTATATATTATGTTTTCTTGTGCTTAGTTTTTTTGTTGCGTGCTTATAAACGTGACAAGCAGGAATTGATGCTTGCCCCTATCTTTAGCTTCCTCTTAGTCCCATTCGTTACTTTATGGATATTAAACCTTCTAAACGGAAGCGATATTGGACGCTTGATTACAGGACTTCCGATAATCATCTATCTGGTTTATGACCTCTGGTATCGTTTCATTACTAAGAAAAAACCTCAACATCATCCCGACCGTTGGCCTATTGGTTTAATAGTATACCTAATACTTCTTCAAATAGCAAGCATAGCCTTGAACTGGTATGGATTCCTTGTATCGCAATTCACTGGAAGAATGCTTGTAATCAGTTACTTCGTCATGTTGGGTTGTTTTGGCTTTTATCAAAATAGGTACAATAAAAGGAAAAAGGCAATTAAGAACTGACGGTAAAATAGTGCAGGGGACGAGATTTGAACTCGCGGACCTCTACAGGACAAGGCCCTCAACCTTGCGCCGTTGACCAGGCTTGGCTACCCCTGCATGAAAAGATAAGCACCGAAATAAAGTAAATCGTATATATTTTTTTGGTGATAGATTACAATTCATCAAGATCTTGACCACAAATACTACTTAACTCTTGATGAAGCTGTCTGAGACGATGTGCATACTTGAAATTGTTTTCTTTCAGTGCTCTGTCGATTTCATTTTGAATTGGCTGTTGTGTCCCATCATCAATTAAATTATCTGCATGGGCGACAATTTTTTCCTCTAGTGTTTCCGGTAGATAGTCTTTTGAAGGAAGACCTACTTGCAGTGCCACCTCTTTTGGTATGCCTGCGCCCAAGTGCCGCTCAATAATCAAGATCAAAGTCTCTGGCAATCCCAGTTCTTTTGCCATGGCTGCTCCTACAATCCCATGGTCGATACCATGGGTTTTTGCCCTCCCAATATCATGAAGCAGTGCTCCTGCTTCTACTAATTTTTTATCTGCGTGTGCTCGTTGAGCAATCTTGACAGCAATGTCACGAACTGCTTTACAATGGGCAATGACTTTCTCAGAACAACCGCTTTTTCTCAGTAATGCGATGCACTCATTAGGATCTGGAATTTTGTTCATACTTTCCTCTTTCTTTCTGTAAAACAAGTTTTCTTGTCTTTGAGGGTACTATTGTTAGGTTTCCACTAAAGTCTTTTTCTTGCCAACTTCCTTCTAGATATCTATCTAAAAAGATGGCTAAGGCTGCCACTTCCGAATGAGGTTGAGATCCAATGGAAATATTATGCGTAGCCATATCATAATAATAGGGTGGTACTTTTTCAGCACCAATGATTACCAGCATATCTTGTGTTTTATCGACCTTTTTAATGACTTTTTCAACAGAATCACCATACATGGTAAGATGAATAATGATCCCCTTCCAGTTTTCAATAAATTTTTTTGGATTTACACCTGTTTCAATAGCAAAGGAACCACCAAATTTCTTACAAAGAGCCTTAATCGTATGTTTGATTTTTTCATCTTTTGTAGAAATCAGTATTGTATCAGCACCAAAGGCACGAGCCACGAGTGCACAATGAGTAGTAATTCTTTTATCGCGACTTACACGATGCCCTATCCGTAAGACAACTATCATAGCTAAAGGTGTAAAAAAGAATATAATTAAGTTGATTTCGGTTTGAAGCCTCTGCTAAAGGTGCCATCTGTTTTTTGTATGAGTACTGTTGCATTTTTTTCTTTTGCAATCTTCCGGGCTGCTTGGACAGCATTCCGTTTTTTTCGATGATGGCTGAATATTTTTCCATGACTCCTAACCGCCCAATCCCCTCGTTTTTGACCTGGTTGAGGCCTACTGACGACATAAATAACATTTGATGGTTTTCGATGTTTTTTTCCTATTAAATCATCAACTTTTTTCTCCACCTCTCCTTTTGGACTGCTTGTTTCCCCTCTAGAAAGATCCTTTTTATCCAAAGAATCGATATTATGTTCAATGGTACCAATACTATCCCACTTCGTTCGAGTCCATCCCTTTTTCTGTTGTTGATCTGGTTTGCTTTTTTTGGGTGCAGTCCCTTCTGAATACAAAGTTTCCTTATATTCTAAAAGGGGACTCTCTTTATCCTCTGATTCCCATACAATCTCTTGTTCAGGTTGAACATTGTTCACTGTTTCTTCAACGTTACATTGATCTTTAGAGATATCTTCATGCTTTTTTGCTTTTGATTTACCGAATAATTTCCATTTTGCCAAATGTAGTCCCCCATTATCTTGGTAGTAGTAGATATATAAGGTATAATTGATAAATGTTTTTCTTTGTAAAAATTTGGTTTTTATTCTATTGTTACGAAAAACATATATTTTGAACCAAACATTCAACCATTCATTTTAGGGCTTATGGTCTAGTGGTTATGACGTCGCCTTCACACGGCGGAGACCGCCGGTTCAAATCCGGCTAAGCCCATTTTTTCAATATTTATTTATGTTCCATTCTCATATTATTCTTAATTTTATAAAGGCGGTGTAGGTGATAAATAAAGAAGTTGGTTCAAAAACATTATCGATTCTACTATGTTTCTTATTACTTCTTCTCTATGTTCCTTTTGTCGGTGCATCAGATTCATCACAAATTGAATGGATGCAACAGTATACAAACAAAAATTACACCATCGCATCGGAAATACTTCAAACCAGTAATGGTTCATATCTGCTTGTTGGTGTTACTGGTAACAACCCTCGAGCGCTTAATAGTAAAGATTTTTGGGCTGCGACTATTGACAGGAATGGATCACTTCTTTGGAATACCACCTATGGAGGTACCAAAGAAGATGAAGCATGTTCAGTTGTCCAAACAGATGATGGCGGATACGTTATTGTAGGGCATACAAATTCATATGCAAATAGGTCAGACTATGATATTTTGTTGATAAAAATAGATGGACAAGGTGAGGAACTCTGGAGTAAAACATTTGGTGGTGTACACGATGATCAACCAAGTTCTCTTATTCAAACAGACGATAACGGTTTTTGTATCATTGGGACATCGGAACATAACGCTCTTTTAGTTAAAACGGATCAGTACGGCAACATTTCGTGGATTCAGATTTATGAAACATTAACGTTTGATCGAGGACAGGCTCTTCTACAAGATGATGATGGAGGATATCTTTTTGCTGGAGTGACTACTAGTACGTTATCAGGTCAAGATTTTTGGCTAGTGAAAACTGATCAAAATGGCACCATTATATGGAACCAAACATACGGGGGTCAAGGAAACGACCTTCTCTATGATTGTGTACGGTCGCAGGATGGCGGTTTAGGTCTTCTTGGTGAAACCAACTCATTTGGTGCAGGCAATTATGATATATGGTTAGTGAAAACTGATCGGAATGGCTCTATGCAATGGAACCAAACGTATGGGGGGCGGGATGAAGACACTTGTTATGATGTAGTACAAACAAGTGATGGCGGATTTGCATTTTGTGGTCGAACAAAATATCTCTTGTATTTTGACACGCTTGTAATGAAAACTGACAGAAATGGATATGTTGAATGGAGAGAGCAACCATCCCTGGAAGGCGATGACGCCGCTCTTTCACTTATTTCAACTGACAATGAAGACTATGTTCTTGCGGGCTTTCACTCCTTTAAAAAATTCTCAAATGCCCTTATACTCAAGCGTAACAGTAGTAATACTGAACAGAGTAATCTGTTTCCTCGTGCTGATGCAGGAAAGGATGGGTCCACAACGACAAACCAAGACATTCTTCTAAATGGTTCGGGAATTGATGTAGATGGACATATCGTGTCCTTTCGATGGGATGTTGATGGCGATGGTCTCTATGACTCTGTGTCTAATAGTACTGGAGCATTAACTCAATCCTATACCAAGGAAGGTATCTATCAGGTTTTTTTTACGATCGAAGATAATCAAAGTGCTCAGGCTACAGATATGATTGTTCTTACCATTGAATCGGCAGTACAACCTAGTCCCACCCTTTTATCAAGAGAAGCTTTGGTTCTAATAGGTTGTGTTATTACCATACTGGTCTCATCAATTCTTTTCCTCTTCTTAAGAAACTATCAGTTCAAGCGCAAGATACAACACATAAAGATGCTTAGAGTTCTTTCCATGTGCGATAGGTGGTTTTTTTATCTTATATATTGGGGTTGCATTCTTGTTGTTCTCAAAATTCTTATTAATTACTTATTTCAAATGCCAGTGATTTATTATGATGAGTTTTCCTATGCAGCTTTGGCAAATGATATTTTTCATGGACACTTTATCACTATTGCTGATTTTCAACAGCAAGTTGCGTTAACACATCCTTATCCTGCCGGCTATTCGTATTTTCTAGCACCTAGTTATATTCTTGGTACAAATATGGGAATAGTTTACCACGGGATGCTTTTTATTAATGCACTGCTTTCAACTGCAATTATTATTCCCATTTTCTTTATTATGAAGCGCTTTGTTTCAAAACAATATGCTTTTCTTACGGCAATTATAGCATCAGTCATACCTGCGATCATAATTCATAATTTTGTATTATTTAGTGAGAATGCTTTTTATTTTATTTTTTTACTTTCTTGCCTTTTAGTAATAAAGATGTTTTCCTATCAGACGTTCAACTGGAAATTTATTGGTTATATAGTATTGCTAGGTTTCTGTATTCGATTTTTGATTCTCATAAAAAGCACTGGTTATGCTATGCTTGCAGCATTATTTTTTGTTATTATCTATAAAATAGGTAGAAATAGAAATAAATTTTCTCTTAGTTATTTACTTGCCCTTCTGCCCTCTTCTTATGTAGCATATCAATTTGTAACCTCTGCGGTGACACAAACCTCATCCTTTTCCAATATAGGCTATGAGGTGACTAAATATGTAAATAGGCAGGTAGACGCCTCAGCAGATCTTTTTCAGTTTATCCAAGTTTTTCTTAATGAAATAAGCTACCTTTTCCTTTTTAGTTTGATCATCTTTAGTGTTTTTACTCTGTATCTACTATTGAATGTGAAAAAAATTGAAGTATTACAAAGAAAAACACTAGTACCATGGCTTATCTATGGTGCTCTTTCTATTCTGTTTCTCATCTTGATTACAACCAACCATATCTATCCAACTCAATTTTCTATATATACCAGATATGTCTCTATTGGATTACCTCTTATTTTTATGTTTGGATTCATTGGTTTTGTTCTTTTCAACAAACGAAAATCTAAAAACACGGTACTACAACTTGGTTGTTTCTTTGCTCTTTTTGGATTATTTTCTGCCTTGATATTTCCACTAGAAAATTATAAAATAGAAAATAATTTAGATCTTGTGTGGATAAACTCTTTGAAAACTACCACTGTTTTCAATGTCGATGGATTTCTGATTTTCCGTTTTTCTCTTGCCTTCATATCTCTTTTATTTTTGTTGCTTACTATCATCGTATATTTTTCAAAAAAAGATGTAATATCTCTAAGAAAAACCTTGAAAATACCTCTAACTATCATTATTCTCTTCTTTTTTATATTGGTTGCAGGAGCAGGAATGCAACGATTAATAACTAGTCAAGAATTTATTGACGATACCAGCGGAACTGAACCAGGACAATGGTTGATGAACAATGATCCCCATACTAAAGTCGTTTTAGAAGACTACTCTAGTGCTCTTTATGGTGGGGGGATGTATCGATCAGATTGGAAATTAATGTATGCTAGTTTATTTTTTTGGTTTCCTGAAGGATCAATTATAGTGTACAATCGATCCGAATTACACACAAAGATACTCTCTCAATCTCTTACTGCAGATTATATATTATCAACGCATGATCTTACACCAGTTTATCAAAAAGTTGTAGACATTGAAATGAGCCTACCCGTGAGTACAAATGTACGTCAAGAAACTGTTGATTGGCACATTTATAAAATCATATAACTATCTTAGAAGTACTTTTTTTTTACACTGAAAAGTAACGAACCGATTACTATATAAATGTGAAATAGTATTCTATTTTTACAAAGTGGATGGGATGCAGGATAGCGATGAGAAGGTTACGTCTCCAGATTTATTAAAACCTCTTGTTATACGTTCATTACGGAGAAGTAACGTCAGAAAAAAGATTGCAGAATATCTTTTCGATATCAGTCCCAGTGGGAGTTACACTTCAGAGATTGCCTATAATGTAAAAACCACCCCCACTAATGTGATTGGTGCCATGCGTGGTATGAATTCACGCTACCGTGATGATGAGTCACTGATCAGTTTAAATCTTGTTGAACAAATTAAAAGCGGCAAGCATAATGATATTAAACTCTATCGTTTAACAAATTTTGGTAAAGAAATTGTTGAATCATTTCGGGAATCAAAGACAAGGTTTTAGAGTTCTCGAAATAGTGCTTTTCTATTTTCTTCAAACATAGTTGTTATTTGACTTTCTTCTACTTGTTGAATATCTCCACTATCAAATTTTACGACAAGCCAACGACTTGGTGGGGGATAAATATTAAGAACCACTCCCTTTTTTCTTGGAAGATCTGGGTTTATTTTATCTTTAACTAAAACTTCTATGCCCCTTCGGATTCCTCGGTCTCGTAGCATACTTACATCCCTCTCTAATATAGATTTCTTATGAACATAGATTATATAAATATTAGCTTAAAATAAATAATACAATGTAATGATATTTATATATTAGATATACTATCTCGTATGTGGAGGTGGATCACTCATATGTATTTTAAGAAGGATATGATATTAATTTTAGTCATCGGCTTGCTGGCTATCCAACAAACGATGTGCCTCTCTGCACATGCTGAAGAAGACACTTATAAATTATCTATTGTAGATAAAACGTATAGCGTTAATCCAGAAAAACAACTGAGAGATTGGTATTATTTCAATATTGAAATAACGTTGTTTAATTCAGGAACAATTGATTCAGATAATATCACGATGACCATCGAAGATGAGGATGGTGTTGTTATTCATCGGAATGGAACTATTCCTCCTAACCAAGAAAAAACCTTTTGTTTTCATGACCATCTCCTGAAAGGGATGGTTGAACATCAAATCAATATCAGTTATTTTCCAACAAGCGAAGATATTGAATTAAATGAAACTAATTCAGGCAAAGATATTTTTATATTGCTTGTGGGAGAGGATGGTAGCAAATCAACACCAGGTTTTGAACTTTCGATTGTAATCTTTGGATTATTTGTAGGAATATTATTCTTAAAAAAGAGAAAATAAGAATAGATTATTGACTCTCGACAACAATTATTGTTGCATGATGTACTCTAGGAGCATTCTCTCCATCGTATGTCACAATATTAATTCCAGGGGCAAAACCTTGCTCGGTATAGTCTTCTGGTAAAGTAATAATGCCTGTTGGCCCTCCGGCAAAGAGTAAGTTATTTTCCTTATCATAAAATTCAACTGTTATTTTAGCAACAACACCTCTCTTAGCAATATTATGAAAGAGATATTTTGCAGTGACACTATCTATTCTATTTTGGTTATCATACTTAAATTCTAAACTAGCATTTACAAATTCAACAATTGATGATTGAAGTGTGATGCCTTTAAACGTTGTAATGCCAGCTTGTTCCTCTTGACAACCTGAGAATATTCCAAGAATCAGAACTAAACAAAAACAAACAACAATCGGCACTCTTTTCATTTTATCCCTCCTCAGTTTTGCTACAATGTATATGTTGAATAAACTAGTATATTATATATATTTCTAATTCATATTAGTAAAATCAAATATGATTATACAAAATTATATTAATTCTTATTCATTTAATAATTATAAAATAGAGAATAGAAGCTTTTCATAAGAATGGGAGGTGATTTGCATGGAAAATTCAGATGTTATTAATAGACTTTTACATACATTAATAAATATATCTGGTCGAAAAACAACAGGCGGATATGCAGTTTCAGTTATGGATTCTACAATCAATAAACTTCAATCTCAGTATGATTTTCTTAAACATATCGAAATTCGAGACACTCGTTATGTTGAGGATTCAAATTCTATTTCTGTCATGAGCGATATCAATTCGATTCCTGCAGAGAACGTGGGTAACGCCTTGAGGGACATTATATCTGCAGTAAATCAAACATTAGGTCGAGATGCAGGACATTTCTTTATCCGAGAAATATCAAGTACGCTTGGAGATGATTATACCTCCTTCATGAGAGACATGGGGGTGGATCTAGGTCTCATGCAATTAGAACACGAGGTTTCTGAGCTTGAAAAAAGAATATCTACCATAAAAAAAACTAGAGAATAAAATATTATTTTTTTTATTTATTATAGCTCTATTTTTTAAAAAACCATTTTCTTTTAAGATGCAAAAGGATTTTTTATACACATATAGGTACAGACGATAATTGCTTTTCTACTTGAACTTCTAAAAGAATATATACCTGCATAAATACCAGGATGTGCATGTGGATATTCATCTGCAAACAAACTATATAAGTAAACCAGTAATTCTTTTCCATAGCACTCTAAAAGTTGTTAATAGCAACTACATAGGAGGGATGCGGAAAAGATGGGAACAAAATCTAAAATATTTGAAGAAAAAGACATTGCTGCAATCGGTATTGGTGCCATGATAGTTTTTATCGCCATGGTTCTGGTTGCAGGTATTGCTGCATCAGTTTTAATCCAAACGAGCGGCAAATTAGAGATGCAGGCGATGCAATCTGGGCAGGAGACAATCGCCGAGGTTGCTACTGGTATTGATGTCGAAGGAGTGGAAGGATATAATAAGTCAGGTAGTATTGATTTATTAGCAATTGAAGTGCGAGCACGAGCAGGCTCTACCGATATTGATCTTTCTGAAGCAGTTATTGAAATATCAGATTCCTCAACTAAAAACTTACTCACTTTCAGTAGTCGAAACTTCACAAATGTTTCCGAAATTGAAGGCAATATCTTCACTTGGGAATTCTATCCTCATAATAATAATACCTTATTTAGTGTAATAGTTATGGAGGATGCTGACGAATCTTGTTTGTGGAATACCCCAGTTATTAACGGTGGAGATCATGTGATACTCACGGTGAATGTTTCAAAATGTTTCAGTGGACTTGGTACTAGAACCGATGTGTATGGCGCTATCATCCCTGAGGAAGGTTCTCCCGGAGTAATATCTTTTACGACGCCATCATCATATAATGATTATGTAATTGAATTGCAATGAGGAGGATAGGACATGAAAAAGATAATTGAATTGTTTTGGAAGAAGGATGTTGGTGTAGTCGGTATTGGTGCTATGATAGTCTTCATTGCCATGGTCCTTGTTGCTGGGATTGCCGCCTCAGTACTTATTCAAACAAGTGGAAAACTTGAGACCCAAGCAATGGCTTCTGGACAGGAGACAATTGCCGAGGTTGCTAGTGGTCTTGCTGTCTTTGATATTGTAGGAAAGAAATCTACCGATGTACGGTACCTTGCAATTACCGTTCGTCCCCGTGCAGGAACCCCCGATATCGATCTTAATGAATCAGTCATTGTGCTAAGCGATGAGGTAAAAAAGGTAGTTCTGATTTATAATGGATGGACGGATGCTGGTCATTATGAGAGTGCTGTTGCTACTGCAACGGGTCGACTCTTTGCCACAGATACATGGGCTGATCTTACCAGTGAGGAATTTGGCATTATTGTATTGCAGGATCAAGATTCCTCTTGTCAACAGACCAATCCAGTTATAAACAAAGGAGACAAGGTTGTCTTAACCGTTCAATGTTGGACAACTGTTGGTGCCTTTAGTCGAGAAATACCTGAACGAACTGATGTGTTTGGAAGAGTTATCCCTGAAGTGGGATCGCCTGGAATAATATCATTCAGGACTCCAGCTTCATACAGCGATACTCTTGTGGATTTACAATGAGGAGGATGATGAGAAATGAAAATCATTAAAAAATTCCTCAAGGAAAAGGATATTGCTGCTATTGGTATTGGCGCGATGATTGTCTTTATCGCTATGGTCCTTGTTGCTGGGATTGCCGCCTCAGTACTTATTCAAACAAGTACCAAGCTTGAATCACAAGCCATGACAACGGGAGCAGAAACCATTGGTGAGGTTGCAACAGGCATATCAGTCTTTGATATTGAGGGATATGCTAATACTGGATCAAGTGCTGATATTACCAAACTTGCGGTCACTATTCGACCTCGTGCTGGATCGGAAGATATTGATTTACTCAATACATTCATTGAACTATCAGATACAACAAATAAAATTGTCCTGAAATATGTCGATGCTACTACTTTTAATTGGTGGGATCAAGACGGTAACGGTCTTGATAATATCTTTGGTCTCTCCGTCTTCCCAGCAGCTGCAGATGACTTTGGCATTCTTGTTGTCGAAGATGCGGACAGTTCTTGCTCGGAATCAAATCCTGTTATCAATCGAGGAGATAAGGTCATGATTACCATTGATTTAAGCCAGTGCTTTGGTACAGGATGGGCAGAGCGAACTGATGTTTGGGGACAGATTGTTCCTGAAGAAGGAGCGCCTGGAATAATATCATTTAGAACTCCAGCATCATACATCGATGATGTCATGGATCTCCAGTAGAAATTGAATACAACAGTGTGGAAAATATCCACACAACTCTCTTTTTTTATTTTATGGGTGCCTAAGCTGGTATTTTCTTCTATAATGATGTAGGTATCAGACTTGAATATTTGCATATACATATACATTTACACTTCCACTTGCATGCTCAAATACAAACAAGCTTAATATAGCAACTATTCTTTTTAGCCATCAGAATCATCATTCATAGTATGATGTGGATGGGATGTAAAATGGAAAGCAATAAGTCATTTATTGAAAAAGACATTGCTGCAATCGGTATTGGTGCCATGATAGTTTTTATCGCCATGGTTCTGGTTGCAGGTATTGCTGCATCAGTTTTAATCCAAACGAGCGGCAAATTAGAGATGCAGGCGAT
>Ga0272441_10003509_pt1 | contig 29708 bp, 27 predicted proteins | sample SSMProp6N_FD_193582 | JGI IMG/M metagenome (GOLD analysis project Ga0272441, IMG submission 193582) | Marine sediment archaeal communities from Little Sippewissett salt marsh, Falmouth, MA, United States - SSM-Prop-6N | ecosystem: Environmental > Aquatic > Marine > Wetlands > Sediment ... | reverse complement strand
CCGTGTTGGGCAAGCTCGCACAGAAGTAGTCCAGGACCTGCCCAACACGGCACTAGAGTTGGGTCTCGTACGCTTCGGCGAAGCCCTCGGGGGCGCCGACCTCGTCGAGGAAACCGAAGAGCTGCCGGTGGAGGCGCTTCACCACGGACGGGTTCTTGCGCGCCACATCGCGCTTCTGGTCCGGGTCGGCCTTCAGATCGAAAAGAGCCGCCGGGCGCTGGCCGCGCCAGATGGAGAAGGACCACTTCCCCGCGTTGATGGTGGCTTGCTCGCCCGTCGAGGCACTGACAGCATAGCCCCGCCGCTTCTGCTTGCGGCCCTTCAGGAGCGGCAGGTAGGACTTCCCGTGGCGCTCCGGCGGCACGCGGAGCCCCGCCAGCCCGGCGATCGTCGGCAGCAGGTCCGGCGGCTGGACGTACCCACGGACTTTGCGCCCCCTGCCCTTGCCCCGGGGCAGCCTGACGATCGTCGGAATGTTGACGAGGGACCGGTACATGGGGAAGCGCTTGCCGCGGAAGCCCAGCGGCTTTCCGATAAGACCGCCGTCGTTCGGGTAGTTGAGGTAGTGGCCGTGGTCGGCCATGTGGAAGATGACCGTGTCGTCCAGGAGCTGGAGGTCCTCGAGCTTCCTCATGAGCTTTCCGAACCAGCGGTCGACCATGGTGACCTCGGCGGCATACCTGGCGCGCGTGTGCCTAACCTCGCTCGGCGTCAGGAACTCGCACTTCGCGCCCTCGGGGTTGTCGCAGATCTGACCCTCGTAGCCCGGATCGTAGAGATCGACGTAGTGCTGCGGCGGGTCCCACGGCTCGTGTGGATCGAAGCCGTCGATCCAGAGGAGCCACTTCTCGTGCATGTGGTTGTGCTCGAGCCAGTCGCACGCTCTCTGGTAAACCTGCGGCGCGAGCCAGTCGGCCTCGACGCGGCGGCGGCTTCGGTTGCGGGCGATCTGCGGATAGCGGTCGGGGTAGGGCTGGCGTATCTTCCTGCGGTCGCACGGCCAGACGACGGGGATGTCGGCGTCGGTGACCAGGCGGTCGCCCTCCTGCCCGCGGACCCAGTACCAGCCGTTGAAGCCGCGGTAGTAGTAGAAGTCCTCCTTGAACATGTGATAGGTGTCGCCGATTATCTGGCTCACGTAGCCGTGCTCGCCGAGCCACTGCGCGAGCACAAGCTCGTCCTTCGGCAGCGGCGACCACCCCCGCCACGGGAAGGAGTATCGCCCCGTGAAGTTGTCCGTCCGGTTGGGCAGAGTCGGGTGGGACGACTGGTAGGAGTCGAGCATGATGCAGGACTCCGATGCGAAGGCGTCGAAGTTGGGGGTGCTGATCCAGTCGTTGCCGTAGCAGCCGAGGTGATCGCGCCTGAGCGAGTCCGAGACGATGCAGACGATGTTCATCTGGGCCTCCGGGTGACGGGGCGGGCCGTGCCGGACGCCATTATACTCCGAGGCGGCGCCGCGTACAACCCGCAGCCCGGCCCGACGCCCCCGAGTCGATTGACCGCCGGGCCTCCCTCGCTTAGAGTATGCGCCGGACCAGTCCCAGAGGAGCGATGCCGTGGACGACTTCAGCTTCTTCATGCCCGTCAGGGTCATCTTCGGGGCCGGCGTCTCGAAGCAGGTGGGCGAGGTGACGCGCCCCCTCGGCGAGCGCGTGCTCGTCGTCACCGGCAAGAGCGCCATGCGCAGGCTCGGCGTCCTGGACGCCGTCTGCGACTCGCTGAAGGCCGCCGGCTGCGAGGCGGAGATCCACGAAGGCATCCAGCCGAACCCGACCACCGCTCAGGTGATGGCCGGGGCCGCTCACGCCAGGGACTCCGGCGCCGCGGCCATCGTCGCAGTGGGGGGCGGCTCGTCGATCGACGCCGCCAAGGGGATCGCCGTCGCCGCCACGAACGCCGGCGACATCTGGGAGTACGTGAAGAAGTCGGCCGACGACCCGCGCCCCGTGGAGATCGATCCGCTGCCGCTGGTCACGATACCCTCGACGGCCGGGACGGGCTCGGAGACGACGCCCTTCGCCGTGCTCACCAACCCGGAGACGAAGGAGAAGCCGGCCCTCATGCACCCGAAGTGCTTCGCCCGGGTCTCCCTTATCGACCCCGAGGTCTCTTCCATGCAGCCGGCGAAAGTGACCGCGGCCACGGGGCTCGACGTCTTCGCCCACGTCTTCGAGAACTACACCTGCACCACCGCCTCGCCCGTGGCCGAGCCCATCGACCTCGACGTCATGTCGACCGTCGCGAAGTGGCTGCCGAAGGTCTACACGGACGGCGCGGACGGGGGATGCATGGAGGGCCGCTCGCGCATGGCAGTGGGGTCCTTCATGGCGGGGATATGCCTTGCCGCCGGCGGCGGCGCGCAGATGATCCACGGCCTCGAGCACCCGGTCTCGGGCCATTTCGACGTGACTCACGGCGAGGGGCTGGCGGCTCTGCTGCCGGCGAGCGCGCGGCATTTCCTCGGCGCCATCCCCGGGAAGGCGGCGAATATCGCCCGCGCCATGGGCCGGGAGGCGTCAGCCTCCGACGGGGTCGAGGAATGTCTGGCGGCGATAGACGAGCTTCTCGCGGCGATCGATCTGAACGTGGGCCTGGGATCGCTCGGCGTCGACGAGAGCGCCCTCGAGACGCTGACCGACGACGCCATGCGCACCATGGGCCGCGCGGTCGTCAAGGCCCCCGTCGAGACGACGGCCGACGACGTGCTCCGGGTATACCGGGAGGCGATGTAAGGGCCGCCGGATTCACTTGCGAGGGCGCACGTCGCGGCTACAATTGCGATCCTCGTGCACCGCTAAGAGGAGAGTGACTTGGCTGAGATCCTGAGCGCAGAGACGATCGCCCCCGAAACCATCCGCATGCGCATCCACGCCCCTAAGATTGCGGCGAAGCGCGAGGCGGGGCAGTTCGTCATCATCCGGGCCTCCGAGCACTCGGAGCGCGTGCCGCTCACCATCGCCGACTCGGACGTCTCCGAGGGCTCGGTGACCATCGTCTTCCAGATGGTGGGCCACTCGACGCTCGAGCTCGGCGAGATGAAGGCGGGCGACTCGGTGGCCGACATCGTCGGGCCTCTCGGCAGGGCTACCGAGGTGGAGAAGCTGGGCACGGTCGTCTCGGTGGGCGGCGGCATCGGCACGGCCGTCGCGCTGCCGATAGCATCGGCGATGAAGGCGGCGGGCAACCGGGTCGTCGGCATCATCGGCGCCCGGTCGAAAGATCTACTCATCCTCGAGGACGAGATGAGGGCGGCGGCGGACGAGATACTCATCTCGACCGACGACGGCAGCTACGGCCACCACGGCTTCGTCACCGACCTGCTCCAGCAGGTCATCGACCGCGAGAAGGTGGACGTGGTCCTCGCCGTCGGCCCGGTGCCGATGATGAGGGCCGTCTGCAAGGTGACCCTCGAGCCCGGCATCAGGACGATCGTGTCGCTGAACCCGATCATGGTCGACGGGACCGGCATGTGCGGCGGGTGCCGTGTGACGGTCGGCGGCGAAACGAAGTTCGTGTGCGTCGACGGGCCCGAGTTCGACGGCCACCAGGTCGACTTCGAGGAGTTGGTGAAGCGCCAGCGGACCTACAAGGGCATCGAGGCCGACGACGTCGGCAGGTACCACCGCGAGAGGGAGTGCCGCCTCAAGGACGCCCAGACCGGAGAGTAGCCTTGGCTAAGAAGGACAGACCCCCGCGACAGAAGATGCCCGAGCAGCCGGCCGAGGAGCGCCGGCACAACTTCGACGAAGTCCCTTACGGCTACACCGAGGAGCTCGCGCGGGCCGAGGCATCCAGGTGCCTGAAGTGCAAGAAGCCCCAGTGCGTGCAGGGCTGCCCCGTGGCCGTAGACATCCCAGGCTTCATCGAGCTCATCGTCGAAGGCAAGCACGCCGATGCGGCCCGGGCGATCAAGCGCACCAACTCGCTGCCGGCCATATGCGGCCGCGTCTGCCCGCAGGAGGAGCAGTGCGAGGCCCTCTGCGTCCTCGGCAAGAAGGGGGAACCGGTGGCCGTCGGCCGCCTGGAGCGCTTCGCTGCCGACTGGGAGCGCGAGCATGACGCGGTGGAGATTCCCGAGCTCGCCCCGTCCACCGGCAAGAAGGTGGCCGTCGTGGGCGCGGGTCCCGCGGGGCTGACCGTGGCCGGGGATCTCATCAAGCTGGGCCACGCCGTGACGATCTTCGAGGCGCTGCACAAGCCGGGCGGCGTGCTCGCCTACGGGATTCCCGAGTTCCGCCTGCCCAAGGCCATCGTCGGCGCCGAGGTGGACTACCTGAAGTCGCTCGGCGTCGAGCTCGAGTTCGACACCGTCATCGGCAAAACCATATCGATGGACGAGCTCCTCGAGGAGCACGACTCTGTCTTCATCGGCTCCGGCGCCGGGCTGCCGTGGTTCCTCGGGATTCCCGGTGAGAACCTCTCCGGGGTCTACTCGGCGAACGAGTACCTGACGCGAAGCAACCTGATGAAGGCCTACCGCGACGACTACGACACGCCCATCCACCGCGGCAAACGCGTCGGCGTCGTGGGCGGCGGCAACGTGGCAATGGACTCGGCGAGAACAGCGCTCCGCCTCGGCGCCGACGAGGTCATGATAGTCTACCGCCGCGGCCGCGTCGAGATGCCGGCCCGCAACGAGGAGATCCACCACGCCGAGGAGGAGGGCGTGCAGTTCAACCTGCTGACCAACCCCGTCGAGGTCCTCGGCGACGAGGACGGCTGGGTGCGGGGAATGAAGTGCATCAGGATGGAGCTGGGCGAGCCGGACGACTCCGGCAGGCGCCGGCCGGTGCCGATCGAGGGCAGCGAGTTCGAGCTGCCCCTCGACACGGCCATCATCGCCATCGGCAACTCCCCGAATCCGCTGATCCCGTCGAGCGCCCCGGGGCTCGCCACGGGCCGCCGGGGCAACATCGTCGCCGAAGAGGCTACCGGAGCCACCTCGCTCAAGGGCGTCTTCGCCGGGGGAGACATCGTGACGGGCGCCGCGACCGTCATCGCCGCGATGGGCGCCGGGCGCGTCGCGGCCAAGCACATGGACCGCTACCTCGCCGACGGCGTCTGGCCGCCCGAGCCCGACCCCGCCGCCCCCGCCGAGGGCGACGGCACCGACGGGGCCTGACAGTGAAGCCGCTCGCCGTAAGCATGAAGGTCGCCGGGGTACTTGGGGTGCTGGGCGGGGTGGGGCTCGGCCTCGCGGGTCTCGTGGCGACGATTCCGGAGATCATCATTCTGGCGGCTTCGCTCGCCCTCTTCGCGGGCGGCGTCGTAGCCGAAGCCCGCGCCCGAGCCGCCGATCAGGCCCGCTTCACCGTCACCACGGAGACTCCCGACGCCGGGACCGACGGCAGGTAGACGACGGCCGTCGTCGAGCCGCCCCGTCCCGGGCCCGGCACCAGTTGCACCTCGCTCCGGCCTCCGCCGCGAGCGCGGATGCGCGAGCCCGCCGGGACGTCGCGGATCTCGAGCACGACGTCCCGCGCCGAGCGGAGCGGGTTGGTGATCTCTATCTCGCAGCCACTGCGGCCGCAGGCGGCAACATAGTTCCACTCGTCGGCGGCGATGACGGCACCTGAGCGGGCGCTTAGCAGGAGCGGGTCAGCCACGCGGCGCGCAATCCTCTGAAGCTCGCCGCCAGTCACCCCGGGCACGAGCACGAGCGCTTGGCTGAGGTGGCCCCGGGTCACGTCGGCGCGCCCTCGGACCCGGGCGCGCGAGATCGCCATCTCGACGGGGAGCCGGTGGCGCCTGAAAACGCGGGTCTCGCACGCGAGAGCGTCCCAGCCCTCGCCGCAGCTCACGGGAATGGCCCCCACGCCGCGCCTCGCCCCGGCCGCCTTCCAGAGCAGCCACCGCACGCCTCCCGACGCGTCAAGGCGGATATCAGGCTCCGCCATCTCCAGCTCGCCCGAGGCGGCCAGCGTAGCCGCGAACTCCGACCCGATGACGTCCCATCCCGACGGGGCGAAGCGGACGTGTGCGAGGGGCGTCGCGAGCTCGCTCCACGTCGTCCGCGTCTCGATGGCCAGGAAGGGCCGCGACCCCTCGGGCATGTCTCCGAGGACGGCGCGGCGGTCGAATACCTTCTTCCGCGCCGCGAGGAGCTCGCACCTCGTTTCGCCGACGACGTCGCGCCCGAACGCCCGGCCGCCGTGCCTCGTCTTCGCCTCCATGTCAGCGAGGACACCGCCCCCCGCCCCCCCGAGAAGCGGCAGCCCGCCCACGAGGTAGTCAGAGCCACGCCGCAGCGTCGCGACCGCCCCCGCGAATGCCTCGATGGACTCCGCCCCCAGGCGGTAGAAGCCGCCCCCGTGCTCGCGGTTCCCCGAGACCCCACAGCCCGGCAGGTACTCGACCACCCACGTGGGGACGTCGAGCACGTTCGGCAGGTAGTCGTAGGGCGTCACCTCCACTTCCGGGTAGGAGTAGCGGTAGTTGTTCTCGAGCGGCGCGGCCGAGCGGACGAGGTGCCGCATGTAGCCGCCGGCCGCGTAGCCGGAGTCCGTCCGGCCGAAGGGCGATCGCTCGTGCCAGATCATCCTGGAGAGCATGGAGGACGCCGGGATGACGCCGACCGTCAGCGGCTCGGTCCTGTTCGCGGGGCTCGTCTGCCAGGCCGAATGGATCTCCATGTAGCGCGAGGGCAGACGCCCGGGCCTGAGGACGTGGCGCGCGAGAGCGACGATCTCGGGCGGCAGGCCCCGCACCGTCTTCCCCGCGCTGAGAGCCTCGTATGCCTCGCCGAAGAAGTGGTGAAGGTCGACGTCGTCGGCGTTGTGATAGCTGTTGAGGACGTTGCCGTCGGGGCTGGCCGTGATGACGACGTCGAAGACGGTGCCGCCCAGGAGCCGCTCGGCCGACTCCGCGCCGGAGAGAAGCCACTCGATCATCCCTCTGGCCGCGAACTGCCCCTGGTACTCGCTCCCGTGGACTCCGGCAACGATCAGGCAGCGCTCGCGCCGTCGCGCGTCGCCCGTAGCCGTGAGCGAGGCCATGAGCACCGGCCGGCCGCCGGCGCTCCGGCCGATCCGGGCGACGGTGACGCGGCGGTCATGCCTGGCAAGTCCCTTGAGATAGCGACGCACATCCGAGTGCGGCCAGGTCGGCACCGTCGAGACGACCGCCCTCTCGCCGGCGGGCAAGTCAAGGCGAATGCGGACGGAGCTCTCGTCGCCCCCGACGCGCCACTCGATATCCTCGCGCGGGATCTCGTGCCACTCGTCCCACGGCCGTCCCCAAGCGTGCCGCCAGAGGCGAGCGCCCGCGTAGATCGAGCGGTACAGGTGCCCGCCGAATTCGCCCTTCACCTCGCGGAAGGTAAGCCCGGCCGTGCCGTCGACGGGCGCGCGGCGCGCAACGCTCACCGTGAAATGGGCCGTGGCCTCGACGGTGAAGTCCGTATCCGAGTCGGCCCTGGCGCCGGAGGCCCTGGCGGTCTCGAAGTCGGTGCGGAGCTCGAACGTCGCCGTTCTGACTCTCATCCGTCCCGGGGTCCTCCGCCCGAAGCCCCTCCGGCCGCGCGATCCCTGAAGTCGGCCACGAGCGATTGGACCGAGCGCCGGATGCTCCTGGTGAGCGCGGGGCAGACGTCGCCGCCCCAGAGGAGATCGGGGGCCACCATGCCCGAGTTGTCCGGCAGCGCGAGCGCCCCCTCAATCAGCGCGTCGCAGACGGTGACCAGGCGCCGCGAGCACTGCTCTGCCCGCTCCGAATCTGAGGCTATCATCCCGGCGAGGAAGTACGCCTCCGTGATGTGGCGCCACAGCCCGCCGTACGAGCGAGCGAACTCGAAGAGGAGCACCAGGCCCTCGTGGTCGGCCGCCTCCATGCGGTCGCCGAGGTGCCCTATCTTCTCGAGCAGCCGCTCGAGATCGGCCGCCGCCTCGTTCTTCTCGCGCACGGCGGCGTCGGCGTTGCGCGGCGTCGGGGCGAGCACCTTCGGCGAGAGCCTGCCCCCGCAGTCGTTGAAGCCGTAGGCGCGGATGCACTCCTCGAGGCGGCCGATGTCCCCCGGCACGCCCGAGTGATCGGCCGCACGCTGCGAGCGGATCATGAGAGCCTTCGTCACCGGCTCGTGTGTGCCGCGCATCACCTCGGCCATCTCCTGGGCGCACCCGGCGAACTCGGCCCGGGCCCACCGGTCGTAGACCTCTCGTTCGGAAGACGACGGGTCCCACGAGAACCGCATGAAGGCTGCCGCGTTCAGCATGCCCAGCCGCTCGCCCAGTGGCGCTGCCCCGTCCGCCGTCGCGAGTTCGCCCGTCGAGAGCACCCCCCCCACGCCGGCCGAGTCGATATCCATCATCCGTGATCGCATCTCCTCGACGACCGAGCACGGGATGAGATTGCAGCCGCGGTGCGTCCCCCGGGCGGCGTCGAAGGAGGCGAGCCGCGTGCGGTCGGGGAACTCCGTCAGCCAGGGGTTCGTCTGGAATCCCGGAACGTCGGCTCCCCAGGTGTTCGTCGACTCGAAAATCACCTCCTCCGGCGCCGACTCGTCGATGCGGAACATGTTCGTCACCGAATCCCAATCCGGCGGCGCCCCCCACGGCGTCTTTCCGAAGGCCTCGACCCGCCAGTCCATGCCCCACGTGCGGACGATCAGCCTCGTGCCGGTGGCCGCGGCGGCCTCGGAGAGCTCCCGGATGACATCGGTAAGACGCTCCTCGTCGGAGATATCCCGGCACGCGTCGCACCTCTCGAAGGGGCTGGCCCTGCAGATGTCGGCGAGCGTGACGCGATAGCCCCAGAGGTCCGGGAATTCGCGCATGATCTCCTCGGCCCTCGACCTCGCGAAGAGAAGCCAGTTGTCCCTCGAGGGGCAGAAGACGTGGCCGGTCTCGGGCGCGGCGAACTCCGGGTACTCCGCGAGCAGTTCGTCCGGCCACCAGTGCTCGACGTCCGAGACGTAGACCTTCATGCCGAAATCGCGGGCGGAGGCCAGGAAGTCACGGAAGGCGCTCCGCTCGCGCTCGATCTCGTCGCCGAAGCGCCGCCGCCACTCCAGGCGGGAGAAGTCATCGAGGTACGCCATGCTCATCGACCTGGGGTAGCCGACGCCGTTCATGCGGTTCCGCGCGAGGTATGCCACCGGCCCGCTCATCGCACGGAAGGAGAACTGCGGCGCCTCGCGGATCTCGTGCGCGAGCGAGAAGCGCTCCATCGACGGGACCGTCGGCGTCCGGGGCCCGAAGTCAACCCCCATCTCCTCCAGCAGCCGGTAGACCCCGTTGAGGACCCCCTTCGGCTCAGTCGAGGCGACTACCAGCAGGTCCTCGCCGCCGCTCCTGTAGGGGGTGACGACGAAGCCGTCGTAGTGGACCTCCAGCAGGCCAAGGGGCTCTGAGAGCATCCGGATGAGCTGGCTGGAGCCCGGCGTGCCGAGGATTATGCCGCCGCCCTCGGCGTCCTCGCCCGGCTCGCCCGCGGTGCTCCCGGGCACGCCGGTCAGGCCGAAGTGCGGCATCTCGGTGCCGAAGACGCCGCCGAGGAACTGCAGCAGCTCCTCCGCGGCGGTGCGCTCGACGGCGTCCGCCCGCGTGCCGAGCCTGACGTGCGTGCTGGCATCGATGACGAACTCGGCCAAGGCATCCCTCCGACGGCATCTTATTGGAATGGCGGGCCGGTTCAACCGAAAATCGCGAATGGCGCGGCGCTCATCGGCTCAGGCCAGCAGCGAGAGCGTTCCCACATGGAGGACGTCCCGGAGCGCGTCGGCGTAGCGCTGGCCCGGGCGCTGCTCGATGAGCGCGCCCAGCACGGTCCGCCTCACGGCGAAACCGCCGGAGCCGGGCCGGAGCACGCGGTCGAGGTAGTCGCCCGTGCGCACGGCCAGTCCCGAGTCGGCGGCGTCGTCGCGCACCCCGACTCGGCTGAAGAGTTCCGCCACCTGCTCCGGGCGTTCGGCGAGCGCACGCCGGAGGACGCCCTCGTCTAAGCGGAGCGTGTCGTTCCCGTCGGCCACGATGCCGAGCTCACCGAGAGAGCTCCCCACCGACGGCACGCCGTCGGCGGTGACGGTCGCCGACGGCCGGAAGAAGTCACCGAGCTGGCGCAGGGCCGCCGATAGCGCCTCCTCGCGGAAGGTGATCTTGCCGGTGAACCGGCGCTCGAGGCCGACGTCCGTCGCCTCGTCGGTGCGCTCCGCCGTCTCGGCCACCGGGGCGTTGATCCCGCCGACCACCGCCTCGCGCGAGCGCGCGACGACGCCCTCGCCGGAGAGCGACCCCGCCCCGGGCCGGAGCGAACGGTTGAGCGCCGTCACGGTTGCGTTGTAACTCTCGACCAGCGCGCGCACGAGCTCGACTGCCGTCCCGAAGTCCGCGGACGCCGCCTCGGGCACGGGCACAAACGCCTCCGGCGACCGGAGGGGCACGAGCGCGTCGCGCAACCCCGAGAGCGCGTCCTCGACGACGGCGAGCTCCGAGAGCTTGGCCCGCAGGACGTCGGGGGCCGTCGACCTGTAGACCTTTAGGATGCCCTCCGGCAGGCGGGCGCCCAGCTCCCGGATGTCACGCTCGATTTGCAGAACGTTCAGCACCGTGTCGGCGTTGGCGATCACGCGCGGGAAGAGCCTGCGCGGGAACGGCAGGTAGGCCGAGCCCGGCGCCGCGAATATGCGGCCGAGCTCTCCCGCGTAGGCCAGCTCGCGCACCACCTCGCCGAGAGCGCCCCGCCCCCCCGGCCCGGTCGGCTCCACAACAGTCTCCGCAGAACCGCCAACGGGAACGACCTCTCCCCCGTGCGCGACGCCGACCTTGATGTCGATCCACTGGCGCTGGACGGTCTCGCCGCGGGCGACCGCCTCGCGGGCGTGGCTGGCCAGGTGGCCGCGCTCGAAGGCGATCAGCCTCAGCATCGCCGAGGCGGCGGTCGGGGCGCGCAGGTTGGCGGAGCCGCTCTCGCCGGGCGGCACTCGGAACGAGACGGCGCGGTCGCCGGTGCCTTCGTCGCCGGTCTCGGTGGCGATGCCCCGCCGCTGGAGCCGGGCCGCGACGGCCCGACGGGCCAGAACGGCCGGCCGGGAGGCGGCGCTCTCCGAGGTGATTCCGTTCACCACCATCCGCATCCTTCCCTGGATGCCCCGGGCCCGGCCGTCAGCCCCCGAGAAGCTGCAGCACCCGCTGCGGCCCGACGCTCAGAATGCCGGGGCTCTGCGGCGGGATCGGCGCTTCGACGCGGGGGCTGCCAGACATCGCCGCCGCGGCCGCCTCGAGCGCGCCGTCGGGAGGGGAGGTGACGCCCAGGTTCTCGACGGCCACCAGCGCCTCGCGGGCCTCGTCGGCCGAGCGCTGCCTGATGTCGGCGCTCAGGCCGCGCAGACCGTCGGTCACCTCGCCGAGGCGGCCTCCGAGCAAGCGGGACCCCTCGGAAAGCTCGACGCTGTCGGCTGCCCGCCCGTCCCCGGCCGCGCCCGATGCGGCACCCGAACGCGCCGCGCGCCCGCCGTCGAGCGAGCCGCGAGAGGGCCTCATCGGCGAGCTGAGATTCGAGAGTGGTCCGATTCCAGGAACCGCCATGGGTATCTCCCTATGCCCGCACGTCCACCACCGTGCCCAGCCCCTGCATCACTGCCTCCTGGCGCTGCGCGCGGTGGCGCTCGGTCCGCATGCGGATCGCGTCCTCGCGGGCCTCGAGCTCCCGCCGGCGCTCCTCTATGCGCTCGAGCGACCGTTCATTGACCAGCTCGAGGGCCTTGTCCGCGGAGCTGGCGTTCCCGATGCCGGCTATCAGGTCAGGCATTCCCGCACCTCCACACACGCGCGACGCAGGAAGGGCGATGGGCTCTGGGGCGGGGAGTTCCGGTCGCAGACAGGCGCCAGCGCGAGCCAGCTCAAGACCCCTGGTGCCGGATTCCCTTCCGCCAAGAGGGCCCGTATTCGGCCAAATCCATTTGGCCTCTCCTAGTAGAGTACACCGCACGGGCGGAGCCGTCAAGGGCCTTTATCGGACACCGGGGTCTCAGGCGGTCTTGGCTCGCTTGAAAGTGAAAACCATGTACCGCGTCTGGCCGTAGGCCTGATTGGTGTCAAAGGAGCTGACGAGCTCCCACTCGTCGCGGCCGAGATCGTTGAGCATCTCGTCAAGGCGGTCCTCGTCGAACTTGCCGCCGAAGAAGCCCTTGCAGTCCACCTTGAGAGTCCTGTATTCCCACTGCATATCAGCTCCTCGTTACCCCTGCGGCCGAGCGTAGCCGCTTGTAGACGTTGACGTCCCAGTAGTCGGTGACGTGCGAGCCCGGGGGGGCTATCTCGTCGATGCGGTCGCGGTCGGCGTCGGTGATCTCGACCTCCAGCGCCTTCAGCGACGACGTCAGGTGATCCATCGTCCTCGGGCCCATGATGGGCGCGGTGATCCCCGGCTGGCGAAGCACCCACGCGAGCGAGAGCTCGGCCAGCGTGCAGCCCTTCTCTTCCGCCAGGGGCGCCAGCTTCCCGACGATCTCGAGCGCCCCCTCCGTCAGGCGCGAGCCGAAGCCGTCGAAGCGGCTCGGTCCCTCGGCCTTGGCGTCCCCCGTGTACTTGCCCGAGAGGACCCCCGCGGCGATGGGCGCCCACGGGATGATCCCGACGCCGTGCCGCCGGCAAGTCCAGATGAGCTGGTTCTCGATCCGCCTGTCGAGGAGGTTGTATGGCGGCTGCTCGCAGACGATCTTCGTCCACCCGTGACGGTCGGAGAGCATGAGAGCCTCGACCGTCCACGCGGGCGCCCACTTCGAGACGCCGACGTAGAGAACCTTGCCCTGGCGGACCAGATCGTCCATCGTCCGCATCGACTCCTCGAGCGGAGTGCTCAGGTCCATAAGGTGGAGCTGGTAGAGGTCGATGCGGTCGGTCTTGAGCCGTCTGAGCGACTCCTCGCACTGGTGCGTGATGTGGTACCGCGAGGAGCCGCCCTCGTTCGGCCACTTGCCCAGGCGGTTAGAGGCCTTCGTGGCCAGGACGACCTTGTCGCGCTTGGAGCCCGAGAGCGCCTCGCCAACCACCTCTTCGGAGTGGCCGGAGGCGTAGACGTTGGCCGTGTCGACGAAGTTGATGCCGTGATCGATGGCCGCGTCGATGATCCGCACCGACTCGTCATCCTCGGTGCGCGAGCCGAAGTTCATCGTCCCGAGACAGAGGGCCGAGACCTCCAAACTGCTGCGGCCGAGCGTGCGGTATTCCATGGTATGCATCCCTCCTGCATTGCGCCGCGCGGGGGCCCGGCGGGGGCACCGAAGATCAGAACTCCTCGAAGCGGTCGGCGTTCCTCTCGTCGATAAGCACCAGCGTCTCCTTCGGGTCGTCGGTTTCGGGCTCGACCGACAGGAACTCGATGATCCACTGGCCCTTCGCTTTGTGCGCAAGCACCCGGACTGTCGCCGAGCACTTCGGCCCCGAGACGGGCATGGTGAGGTCCGCGCTGCCGGTCTCGTCGTCCGACTTGACGCTGCCCCAGACAAAGAGGCCTTCCTCGACGGGTTCGCCGAGGACCTCCTTCACCTGCTCGTCGGCCCTGACGACCGCCAGGGCCTCCCTGTAGGCCCCGGAGGACTTGATGATGCCGAAGATCAAGGCGAAGATGCCGACGACGAGGATCACCGCCCCCGCCGCGGAGGCCGCTCCGCAGCCCGCGCAGCCGCAGACCAGCCACCTCGGCCACGAGCCCTCGCGCCTAGGCGGCGCCTCGCCGGGCAGCGGCGCAACGCCGTAGCCGATCTTCCCGTCCATCCGCTTTCGCTCCCCCGTCGACCGGCCTCGAGCCCTGCCCGGGGCTCCCCAGTATTCTCTTGAGAAGGAGGTGGGGGAAATGGATGTCGAAGTTGAGCTTCCTCGCGAGGTCGAAGTACTTCCCCCGGTCCCTGGGGTACCTGACGCCCATCGCGGCGATGAGCACCCTCTTCTCCTCGGGATGGACGACCAGACCGAGCGCCCGGTCCACTTCGGGGGTGCGCTCGCCGGCCAGGTACTCCGCGAACTCCCTCGCCTGCTGGCCGCCCTTCCTCATCTTCCCCACCGCCAGGCCGAGGTGCTTCGCGGCCGTCTCGTCGTCGCCTCCCGACGCCGCGGCGATGTAGACGAGCAGGTGCCAGCGGAACGGGACCTCGGCATCCCCCTCCAGGAGCTTCGCCGCCTCCGCGGTCCTGCCGGTGCTGAGGAGCCCGCTGGCGCGGCCGCCCGCGTCGTCGGCCTTGGCGAAGAGCCCCGCGGCCTCCTTCTCCCGGCCGCTCTGATAGTGCAGGACGGCGTGTATCGAGTTCCTGTACTGCGTCACGAACTCAGGCGGCGCGCCCCTCTTCGCGAGGGCCGCGCACGAGGCCGCTATCCGCTTCCGCGCGGCGTCCTCCTGGCCGGTGGCGACGAGCAGGCCGAGCTCCTCCGCGGTGATAACGTCCAGCCCCGAGCCTGTGGCTCCCTGGGCCCTGAGTAGCTTCAGCGCCTCCGCGTGGCGGCGGAGGGCCCGGAGGCTGGCCCCCTCCACGTGCTCGAAGATGGTCCTGCCCGGCAGTATCGCGAGGGCCTTCCGGGCGAACTCGAGGCTCTCCTCGAACCTGCCGTTGCTCAGCCTCGCGTAGGCCAGGCTGTTGAGGGCGTAGGCCGAGGGCCCGGCGGCCTTCGCCGCCTTCTGGTTGAGCCGCTCGGACTCCTCCGGATCGACCGTGACGCGCGCCAGGAGGTAGAGCCCGTCAGGCGTCTCGCCCTCGGCGTCGATGATCTTGCGGTACTCGGCCGCGAGGTCGTGCTCCGGGCGCGTCGCCTCCACGGCGATCTGGTAGGCCCTGTGCCAGTTGACGAGGAGCGGGCGTTCGGCCAGGCAGGGCTTCATGAACTCGATGTACTTCCCGTCCCCCAAGTGCCTCCGGAGGAGCTGCAGGTGCATCTCCGCGTTGGCGTCGCGCGCGATCACCCTCTTGACGAAACGCCTGCAGGCCTCGGGTCCCACCTGGTCGTGGATGATGCCGAGGCCCCCGAGGGCCTGGAACCCTTCGAGCAGGAAGATGCGCTCCTTCGGCACTCTCGCGCTCTCGCTCGGCAGCTCAATCTGCTTCGGGAAATCGACGAAGTGGTAGTCGACGCCGTCGAACTCGTAGAGCACCTCGCCCACGTTGATCTTGAACTCGTTCTGCTTGTCCTTGGGTCCCGCCTTCGCGGCGTAAACGGTCTGCTCCCAGATGACCACAGCCATCCGGTCGGGGTTGATGACGAAGGTCTTTTCCGCGAAGGGCCTGGTCAGGAACGGGGTCCTCACCGTCACCCGCTCCTGGGGGATGCCGATCCCGTTGCCCTCGGCATCCGTGACCCTGACGTCGTGCTCGCCCTCGGGGATGGTGACGGCCTTGTGGCCCGTGGGGGGCAGGTCGACGGAGCGGCCAGCGATCTCGATCCGGCACGGCTCCGACAGGCCGCTGACGAGATGGACCTGTCGGCCGCCCGCCTGCCTCAGCGACTCGACGACATAGAGGAACGGAAGGCCCACGAGCAGGAAGGCTAGCAGTATCTTCGGGATGATCTTCGCGGCGAAGGCCCCCGTGCTGTGGCCGGAGCCGTCGTCCGTTCTCGCCACCGAAAGGAGCACCGACCTGATGGGCCGGCCCGAGCTCAGGTTCTTCTCCGAAACCTTGCGGTATTTCGCGATTTCAGGGTCGTCCGCGAGATCCGCAAGGGTGCCGGCGATATCGTCCATCAGCGCCAGCGCCTCGGAGTGGCGCCCCTCCGCCTGGTAGCCCTCGATCATGAGATACAGCAGCCCGACGTCGTCCTCCTTCTTCTCGTCGAGAACGTGCTGCAGCAGCGGCCTGGCCTCGGCGGTGCGCCCCTGGCGGATGAGGCTCATGGCCAGGTCGCCCTTCACGTCGGCGCTGTCGGCGGCGGCGAGCGAGTCGCGGAAGGCGGCCTCGGCCTCGTCGTTCCGCGAGAAATAGACGAAGGCCTTGCCCAGGAGCGCCTGGACCTCGGCGTTATCCTTCATGTGTTCGCGGAGGCCCGCGGCGATCTGGTTGAAGGACTCCTCGTCCTCGTAGGTGACGAGGGTGCCGATGGCCTGCTTCACCTTCTCGGTGTTGTGGGGATCACCGCTCAGCTCGCCCATGACCGTCTCTATGGCCGCCTCCCTGGCGGCACGCCACTGGTGGAGCTTGGCGCTGCGGTGGACGCGGCAGGACGGGCACTCGTCGATCACCCGGTACTTCCCCAGCGGCAGCACCGGCACGAAGACTACGACGAAGTAGAGAGTGGTATCGTAGGACTGCTGCTCGCCGAACGCGCCGCAGTTGTCGCAGGCGTCCATGTGGCGATGGACGTTCTCCTTGCCGTAGTACCAGGTGCCTATCCCGTTCACCGTGCCTGGCATGTCTCTGCCACCCCCCCCTCCACCGGCGAAAAGGCCCTAGCTGGCTCCGCGGCGCTACTTCGCCACCTTCACGAGCTTGCCGGTCCTGATCGACTTCTCCATCGCCTCGAGAACCTGCACGGGCCTGAGGATGTTGGCGTGCGTGTACTCCTTCGGCTCCTTGCGCGTCCTGAACATCCTGGTGAAGCACTTGATGCCGGCGAGGTAGGGGCTGGCGTCGCCCTTGTGCTCGTAGTGCACCAGGCCCTTCTCGCCGACCACGGTGAACTGGAAGCCCGGCGCGCCGGACTTCATGAAGTGCATCGCGACGGTCAGCCCCGACGGGTAGACGAGCGTGCCGACGGAGGTGTTCTCCAGGTTCTTGATGATGCCGGCGGCGGCGACGTCGTAACCGTAGAGCTTCAGCGCGGCCTCGACCGAGTGGATGCCGTAGAAGAAGACGCCGCCGTACTTCGACTTCAGGTCCGACGGGCCGTAGGTCGTGCCGGCCGAGAGCTTGCCTAGCTTGGCGACTTCCTTCCGGAACTTGACGAAGTTCTGCTGATGGGGGATGACGCTGTAGCTCGTCACGGGCGCCTTGCGCTTCTTCGCGAGCGCCAGGAAGCGCTTGCCCTTGGCCGCGCGGTAGCAGAAGGGCTTGTCGATGAAGGCCGGGATGCCCTTCCTGATGAACGGCACGGCGGGCTCGAGGTGGTACTTGGCGTGGCGGTGGTCCACGATGATGGCGTCCACCTTGCCCAGCATGTCGACGGGCTTCCTGACGATATTGGGGATCTCCCCCGCCTCGGCGGTGCGCTCGGCGAAGGCACGCGTCTCGCCCCACAGATAGTCGACGGTGAAGCCCTTCGCCTTCTTCTGGACGTTGATGATCTTAGCGATGGCGGCGCTGTGCGAGTTCTCCGCCCCGATAATGCCGATTTTCATCTCCCATCCCCTTTGCCTGATGAAGTGGCGCGCCACGCCGGGGGCCACGGCCCTCTCCTCCGGACGGCGGCGCACGGTCAATGATATACGGCCCGGCCGGCGAGGGCAAGTCAAGGCGTTCCGGGGCCGCGGGTTGATGCCGCGTGGCCGGGCGGTTATCCTGTGGTTCCGGGACAGGGCGAGGGTGAGGGGGAGATATCCGTGGGCGACAGCGAACGACCGAACGTCCTCGTCATCATGTCGGACCAGCACAGCCGGCATTTCCTGGGATGTTACGGCAACGGGATCGTGCGGACGCCGAATCTCGACCGGCTCGCAGCCGAGGGGATGCGCTTCGACAACTGCTACTGCCCCTCGCCGCTCTGCGTCCCGAGCCGCATGTCCTTCATGACCTCGCGCACGCCGACGCACAACGAGGTCTGGGACAACGGCCACATCCTCTCTTCGGCCATCCCGACCTGGGCCCACCACCTCGGCGCCGCGGGATACGAGACGGCCCTCGTAGGGCGGATGCACTTCGTCGGGCCGGACCAGCGCCACGGCTTCGAGCGGCGGCCCATCGGCGAGTACTCGGCGCGGCATCCCGGCTCGCCTGAGAAGGGCGGCCCCAGGTGGCAAAGGTTCCCGTCGGCTTCGAGCGGACAGCACCGTGCCGCCATCGAGATAGCCGGCCACGGCGACACCACCTACCAGGAGTTCGACCGCATGGTGACGGCAGCGGCGCTCGGGTATCTCGACGAGAAGGCCGCCGACACGGGCGGACGCGCCTTCGCGGCGGTCACGGGTTTCGTGCTGCCTCACTGCCCGTTCATCTGCCCGAAGGACCTCTTCGACTACTACCTCGAGCGCGACGAGCTTCCTGTCGTCGAGGAGAGCCGCCCGCCCGTCGTCGAGAGACTGCTCCGGGCGCGCGACCTAATGCGGCCGCTGGCGGAGGACACGATCCTCCACGCCCGGGCGGCGTATCTCGGGCTCTGCGAGCTCTTCGACTCGTTCGTCGGCCGGCTGCTCGCCAAGCTCGACGAGACGGGCCTTGCCCGGAACACGCTCGTCATCTACGTCTCCGACCACGGCGAGCTCGCCGGCGAGCACGGCTGCTGGACGAAGTCCAACTACTACGAGGGCTCCGCCGGCGTGCCGCTGATCGCGCGGCTGCCGGGGGTCATCGAGGCCGGTTCGTCATCGAGCGCGGTCTGCAGCCTCACTGACGTAGGCCCGACGCTCGTGGAGCTCTCGGGCGCCGAGGAGATGATCGACGTGGACGGCCGTTCGCTCTGGCCGACGATGCGCGGCCGGCATCCGGCAGACTGGCCGAACGAGACATTCAGCGAGCTCGTCGACCTTCGCACCTGGCCGCGCACCAGGGAGGCGATGCAGAGCAACTACCCGTCCAGGATGATCCGCTCGGGGAAGTGGAAGCTCTGGACCTTCGGGGACGAGGAGAATCTCCCCCCCGTCATGTTCGATCTAGAGGCCGACCCCGGCGAGACGAAGGACCTCGGTCACGACCCCGCACATGCCGAGACGCGCGAGGGGCTCCTCGCCAGGGCCCGGGATGGCTGGGATCCCGTATATGCCAGCAGGAGGACTGTGGAGCTCCGCCGGTGGAGCTACGTTCTCAACAGCTGGGGAAGAGCCGTGGCTCCCGAGCACGAGGACGCTCTGGCCGCACCGGGCCCTGAGCTCGAGGGGGACGTTGTGCTGCTCTAGGGGCCCGGAACGCACGCTCTGAGGCATATTCGGCACAGCTGGCGGTCCTCCGGCCGGGCCGGAAAATGGCCCGAACGTGCAATTTTTCCGCCCCGGGGCGAGACTATAGTGGTGGAGAGCTGTTAATCCACTAGGGCGGAGTGCGTGCGCCTCCGCCCGCGGAGGGATACCACATGCCGAGGGCCGTTCGCGTCTCCATTCTGACTCTCGTGGCCGCAGGGGTGCTCTGCCAGAGCCTGGCTCTGGGGAGGAGCTGCGGCCAGCCCCCGAAAGCCAAGCCCCACCGCTGGACGGGCGGCGAATCGTTCCCGCCGCTGCCGCTGCCGGTGACGCCGCTCAGGCGCTCCGAGAAGAAGAGGCCCCCTGCGCCGCCGGCGCTCGTGGGCAAGGTGCAGTACGGCGAGCTCGTCACGGGCGTCGACGAGGACGGCAAGAAGTACTCCTATCGCGACTGGACCACCGCCGCGGGCGACATGCAGGGGCTGCTCACGCACGTGAACTCGGTGCTGAACATCAAGTACCGCGGCGTGCACACCACCTTCAAGAAGTTCAGCTACAACCCGGCGGAGCTCCCGATACTGTACCTGACCGGCAGCGAGGGCTTCGAGCTCTCCGACGAGGTCCGCAAGAAGCTCCGCTGGTACCTGCAGGACGGCGGAACGCTCCTGTGCGACGCGCGCAGCGGCGCGGACGACTATCTCAAATCGTGGGTGAAGGAGATGACCCGCATCTTCCCGCACAAGAAGACGCGGCGCCTGCCCGAGGACCATCCGATCTACAACTGCTTCTACAAGATCGACGAGGTCGGCTACGCCGTCGAGGGGAAGAAGCCCTTCCGCGACAAGCCCGTGCTGCTGGGGGTCAACATAGGCTGCCGGACGGCGGTGATACTGACGCCCTACGGCCTGTCGTGCCCCTGGGACGGTCACAAGCACGACTACGGCAAGTTCGTCTGGCCCCGCGAAGACGCCCTGAAACTCGGCTCCAACGTCATCGCCTACACCCTCGCGCACTACGAACTCGGCCGGTACCTCGCCACGCAGAAGGTCTACTTCGAGGAGGGGGAGGAGGGCGCCGACCGCTTCACATTTGCCCAAGTCATCCACGGCGGCGACTGGGACCCGACGCCCGGCGCGGCGATGAACCTGCTCAAGTGCGTCGAGAAGGACTCGACGATGGACGTGAAGTTCAAGCGCGCGGCGGTCGATCTCTCGAAGGCGGACGTTTTCAAGTACCCGTTCCTCTACATGACGGGCCTGCACGACTTCAGGCTGACCGATGGTGAGCTGGCGAGCTTGAGGCGCTACCTCAAGAACGGCGGGATACTCTTCGCCGATTCGTGTTGCGGCAGGAAGCACTTCGACGCCGCGTTCAGGCGCGAGATAGCCCGGGTCATCCCCGGGGCGAAGCTGTCTGTGGTGCCGCCCAGCCACGAGATCTACTCGGCGGCCGGCGACCGGATTAGATCCGTCGACTACAAGCCCATGGTCATCAAGGCCAAGGGCAAGGACTTCCACGCGCTGCCGCTCGAGGGGATCTCGATCGGCGGAACGCTGGCCGTCATATACTCGCGCTACGACCTCGGCTGCGGCTGGATGGGCGTCGAGGTGCCCTACTGCGTGGGCGTGGCCCCGGATGACTCCCTACGCCTCGCGCGCAGCATCCTGGTCTATGCGATGACGCACTAGCGCACGGATCGCGCACCGCACGCGGGGAGGGCATTGCCCTCCCCGCGTTTTCTTTCGCCCAAAGGCGGTTGACCGGGGGTGGTCCTGCGTATAGAAACTCCCCGGAGGCGTCACGCATGAAAACCATCGGCATACTCGGCGGGCTGGGGCCGGAGTCGACGGCCGCCTACTACGAGACGATCACCCGCGCGTACCACGAGCTGCGCGGGGACTACAGCTACCCGCCCATCATCGTCTACTCGCTCAGCTTCCAGCCCTACATCGACGCCGGGTACGACCTGCCCGCAGAGACGCTCGACGCAATCGAGCGCCTCGCCGTCGCCGGCGCCGACTTCGTCGTGGCCGCCTGCAACTCGGTCCATCTCGTCTACGACGAGATCGCGCCCGAGGTCTCCGTCCCGTGGGTCAGCATCATGGACGCGACGGCCGAGGAGATTCTCGAGGCGGGCATGCGCAAGGTCGGCCTCCTGGGGACGCGCTTCACCATGACGAAGGGGTTCTTCGGACGGGCGCTCACCGAGCGCGGCATCGAGACAATCACCCCCGAAGCCGAGGGCGACATCGAGACGGTGAACCGCATCATCTACGACGAGCTCGTCCTGAACGTCGTCGAGGACGGCTCGCGCGAGGCCGTGCTCGAAGTCGCCGGCCGGCTCGCCCGGCGCGGCGCCGAGGGGATCGTGCTCGGCTGCACCGAGCTTCCGTTCCTCGTCCGCCAGTCCGACACCGACACGCCTGTCTTCGACACCACGGCCATACACTGCCACAAGGCCCTCTCCATCGCGGTGGGGTGAGCCGTGGTGGCGGCCGACGATACGGGGCGGTCCGGGGGGAGGACTGCCGGAGCCGGCGAGCCCGGCCCCGAGCCGGTCGCAGAGGCGCCCGGCGGCCACTGGATGACCCGGCGCCGCTTTCTCAAGATCGCCGCCGCCGCGGTGCCCGCCGTCTGCGCGGCCGACGCCCTCCTCGTCGAGCCCGGCTGGCTGGCGGTGAGGCGCGTCGATCTCCGACGCGCCGACTCCCGGCCCGCCATGCGCATCGTCCATCTCACCGACCTCCACCACAAGGGGAACGAGGGGTTTCTCGAGCGCGTGATCTCGACCGTCAACTCCCTCGGACCCGACGCCGTGTGCTTCACGGGCGACCTCGTTGAGGAGGAGCGCCACCTCGCGGGCGCGCTGGCGGGGCTCGCGAAGATCGAGACGCCGGTCTACGGGGTGCCCGGCAACCACGACCACTGGTCGGGGGCGGATTTCGGCACCATCGCCCGGGCCTTCGAGGCCACCGGCGGCGCATGGCTCGTCGACGCGGAGGCGCGGACGGCCGACGGCTCGCTGCTCATCTCGGGCTCGGACGACAACGGCACGGCCTTCATATCGGCCCCGCAGGCCGGCGACGGCGCGAGACGGGTGGTCCTCGCCCACTTCCCCGTCTTTGCAGACGAGCTCGCCCGCGACGCGAGGGCCCTCGCTTTCGACGCGATACTCGCCGGCCACTCGCACGGCGGCCAGGTGAGGCTCCCGTTCGCGGGGGCCCTCAAGGTGCCCTACAACGTGGGGGTCTACGACCTGGGGCTCTACCCGACGCCGACCGGGCCCATGTACGTGAGCGCCGGCATCGGGTGGTGGTACCTCCCGGTCAGGTTCCTCTGCCGGCCCGAGGTCGTCGTCATCGAGCTCTGAGGGGCCCGCCTCGGGCCGCTCTCGGCGAGGTGCAGGAATTTCCAGTAACGGGGGGTTCTCTTCCGGCGCCGGAGAAATCGCCGGCCCTCACGCTACCCAGATGTCTTGACAGCCTGCCGGGCAGCCTATAGAATCCGGTCGGTCCGTGCTGCTGAAGGGGCCCACCGTGGCACTCCTCATCATGAAGACCGGCGAATGGGCCGGCAAGGCCTTCAAGGTCAACCTGGGCCAGCGGGTCATCATCGGCCGCACCCAGGGGGCGACTCTCATACTCCCCGACGTGAAGCTCAGCCGTCGCCACTGCGTCATCGAGGGCTGGCCGAACACCGGCAAGTTCACGGTCATGGATCTCGGCTCTCTGAACGGCACCCAGGTGAACGGCGAGAAGGTCATCGAGAAGGTGATCGAGTCGGGGGACAACATCTCTCTCGGGACCACCGAGATCGAGTTCCGCCTCCAGTCCTCCGACACTCCCGAGAAAGACGCTCCCGAGGCCCAGGTGGGCCGGGCCAAGATCGCGGACGCGAAGCAGGCCGCCATGGGCAAGTCCGAGGGCGACACCTTCCTCTCCGCCAAGCACAAGTTCTGCGAGGCCTGCGGCTCGGAGACATCGCCTGCGGACGTCGAGACCGGCAAGGCGAAGGTCATGAAGGGCGTCTTCCTCTGCGAGGGGTGCGCGGGCAAGTTCGCCACGCTCGAGGCCGAGGGGAAGGGAACGCTCGCAGAGCTCATGGGCGTCCTCCGGAGGGCTCAGGCCGAGACGAAGGAGAAGACCGAGCCCGCCGGGCCCGCCAAGGCGAAGAAGCCGTCGCTCGAGGACACCGTCATGGGAGCGCCGCCGGTCGAGTAGGGGAGTGGAGGGCGAGGGCGGGCCCCGAGGAAGGGAGGCCGAGAGCCCATGGACGTATTCGACGCGATCGGCGCACGCCGGAGCATCCGCAACTACAAACCCGATCCGGTGGAGCCCGATGATCTCGAGCGCATACTCGAGGCCGGCCGCCTCGCGCCGAGCGCCTCGAACCGGCAGGAGTGGCGGTTCGTCGTCGTCACCGACGGCGAGACCCGGAGGGCGCTATCCGAGGCGGCGAACGGTCAGGGCTTCGTCGCCGAGGCCCCGGTCGTGCTCGCCTGCTGCGCCGAGACCGATGAACAGACGATGCCCTGCGGACAGCTCCGCTACCCCATCGACCTGGCCATCGCCATCGAGAACATGGTGCTCGCCGCGTGGGAGCTGGGTCTGGGGACCTGCTGGGTCGGCGCTTTCTCCGAGGGCGAGGTAAAGAAGATACTCGGCGTCCCCGACGATATCCGCGTGGTGCAGCTACTGGCGCTCGGCCGACCGGCCGAGGTGCCGGAGGCCCGTCCGCGCAAGCCGCTCGACGAGATAGTGCGCTACGAGAAGTGGGGCGGGAAGAAGTAGCGCGGGGCGCCGCGGCTCACTCCTGCGGCGCCTCGGCCGGCTCGGCCGGCTCGTCCGACCCGGCCGGCATCCTCTCGATGACGTTCACGGAGTTGGCGAGGGCCCCCGTCTTGAAGTGCTTCTTCAACTCGTCGAAGTTCTTCACGCAGGCCTTGCCCATCATGTTCCCGAAGGGGAAGGTGGTGATGCGGCCGTCGCCGGCGGTGACGCGGAGCTCGAGCTTCGAATAGAGCCCCGCCAGGAACTTCATCCCGGACACCGCCTCCTGGACGAGCTCGACGCTCTTCATGCTGCTCCAGAAGATTCTCCTCCTGGCGACCTTCGAGTCCTTCCAGATCCCCTGGGTGTTGATCCTCACGGGCGCGAAGGCGTCGATGAAGAAGTAGATGCTTACGAGGACCCCCAGCCCGCAGACGATGGACAGGAATGCGCCCCAGGAGCCGATGTCGACGATCCGCGGGAAGACGGCGACGGCCACCAGCACCACCCCCACCGGCCCCCAGATCAGTGCCGTGGCCCCGGTGCTGTCGAAGACCTTCTCGGGGATCTGCGGGGCGGGACGCTCTTGCCTCTCCCTCAGGTCCTTCGGCGGAACGAGCTCCGGCGGGAGCGTCACCGGCGGCCACTGTGTCAGCCGGCCCCGGATGCGGCGAGCCTCCTCCTTCTCCTTCTCCTTGCGCTTCTGCTCGGCAAGGGCGCGCTTGCGCTCCTCCCGCTCGGCGATCTCGTCCTCCGAGAGCTCGCGCGGCGTGTACTCGGTCGGCTGGGCCTTCGGCTTCGGCTTGGCCGCGGTTCCCCCGCCCGAGCCGCCCTGGAAGGAGGTGACGAGCGCGCTCTCGCAGTTGACGCAGTAGAGCGCCCCGCCGATCTCCTTCAGCTGGTTGGGCCCCTTGGCGTGGCCGCAGCCGGAGCACGCGATCATCCCCGGCGGAGCCCCCTCCGTGGCCGCAGCCGCACCGGCGGCCGCCATCTGTACCAGCTTCAGCTCGCACTCCGGGCAGTAGAGGCGGCCCGCGATCAGCTTCATGGCGTGGTGGTCGAAGCTCCGGCCGCAGGCGGCGCAGGGCTTGACGCCCTCGGTTATCTCCGGCGCCCCCCCCGCCGCTGCGGTGGCCGCCGGAGCCGGAGGCGTGCCCGGCCCAGGAGCGGCCACCGGGCTGGCAGAGAAGTCGGGAGCTGCGGGCGCGGCCCCGGGGGCTACGGGTGCGTCGGGGGCTGCGGGCGCGGCGGCTGCAGCGGGGGCGGCGGGGGCGGCGGGGGCGGCGGGGGCATGCGCGGCGGCCCGGGCGGCTTCCGCTGCCTGCTGTGCACGGGCCTCTGTCAGGTCGGCCCCGCAGAGGTCGCAGGCCTTGTCCTTGTCGGGGCAGACTGTTCCGCACTTCGGGCACTTCACGGCGAGACTCCACTGGCCTTACCCAAAGGAAGTTAACATCTTGACGACGTTATGTCAAGCACGCGGCGCCTGGGGTTTCCTCCCGGCCGCGATCCGCGTGAGCGTGCTCATGAGGGGCAGGTGGAAGCCCACGGGGCGTATCTCGACGATGTCGAGCCCCGCCGCTTCGAAGAGCGCGCCGAGGCCGCGCCTCGTGAAGAGCTTCATCCGCATGCGCTTGCGCACCAGCGACGTCAGCACGTAGCAGAGCCCGTTCATCGAGACCGTCGGCCCCGTGAATGCGGCGACGCCCCCCGGGCGCAGCAGCTCCGCCGCCTTCGCGACGACCCGGGCCGGGTCCTGCAGGTACTCGAGCAGCCCGATGCCGAAGACGCCGTCGTAGCCGCCGTCTTCCGCCGCGATCTCCTCCACGTCGGCCTTGCGGAGCGTGACGTTCGCGAGCGACTGGGCCTCGGCCTTGGCTCTCAGCTCCGCGAGCATCCCCTCGGAGATGTCGACGGCCGTCACCCTGTAGCCCCTCCCCGCCACCGGCAGCGTGAAGAGGCCGGTCCCGCAGCCGAGCTCGAGCAGCCGAATGCCTTCGGACGGGGCCGGCAGGTGCTCGAAGAGGAACTCGAGTATCCCCTCCTCCTCCATGCGCTTCACCTTGGCCACGGCGGGCGACTGGAACTTGCCCTCGTATCCGGGGGCGTGGAAGTCGTAGAAGCGCTCGACCCGTCTCACCGCGTGGCCCCCTCCCCCCCGTCCCCCGCCTCCCCGCGCTCCCCCCGCGAGTCGCCCTTCTGCAGCCAGCCCGACTTCTTCACGGCGTAGCAGGCGATCTCGTCGAGCGGCACGATCGTCTCCATCGCACGCTCGCGGATGGGGTCGATCGAGCCCGCGACCGAGTCCATCTCGAAGTTCTCCAGCAGCCACCGGTACTTTGCCGGCCCGGCGCCCCTGCCGACAGAGAAGAAGAAGCGCTTCTCCCAGGTGAGGCGCTCGAAGTCGCGCGCCCTGGTCGAGAGCTCCCACGGGTGATAGAAGGCGTGCAGGTAGCCGGCGCGCCGGGCGGCGCGCCCGAGCCACCTCCGGTAGAAGACGCGCGGCACCAGCCGCTGAGAGAACCCCCCCGCCAGCGGATAGAAGCATCCGGCGAGCCGCACGGGCGACGGCGGCACCTCGACGATCTCGGCCCCGCCGGAGCTGAGCAGAAACGGCGCTCTCGGATCGCTCCGGCCGGAGATCAGCAGGCTCGAGTCGTACTCGATGCCCTCGGAGAGCAGCACCTCGACGGCCCACTCGCAGCCCGGGCGCAGCGACCACATGGGCGCGCGGAAACCCCGGACCTTCCGGCCCGTCAGCTCTTCGAGCGCTCCCACCGAGCGGCGGAGCGACTCGCGGAACCCGGCCTCGCCCGCCTCGTAGACCGCCCCGTGCCCCGAGCCGTGCGAGGCGACCTCCCAGCCGGCGTCGGCGATGCGCCTGACCAGCCCCGGGTGGGCGGCGGCCACCTCGCTCAGTACGAAGAAGGTCGCCGAGCGGCCCGCCTCGGCGAGGGGCCCGGCGACCAGGTCGAACTCCTCGGCGAGCGTCGACTCCTTCGACGGCCAGTCGCCCGACGCGAAGTCCGGTACGCCGTGAAACCACTCTTCGACATCGAAGCTGAGGACCGAGATCATGTGGCGTCCGGTGGCGTCTCTCCGTCGGCGGCCGCATCCTCGCCGCCGGCGGCCTCGCCCTCATTCTCGAGAGGCACTGCCTCGCGGAAGAAGACGTCGTAGAGCGTCAACTCGCCGATGGCATCCGCAGGCCGGCGGTAGCGCTTCTCGAGTTCGCGGACGACCCGGGCCGGCGCCCCCACCGCGAGCGAGTAGGCCGGTATGTCCTTCGTGACGACCGAGCCCGCCCCGATGACGGCGCACTCGCCGATGGTGACGCCCTTCAGCACGATCACGTTGGTGCCGAGGTACGCCCCGTCGCATATCTTCACGGGCTCCGCCTTGCGCCCCCCCATGTACTCGTAAAGCCTGGCCCCGTAGTGGACGTGTGCGAATATGCGGACCCCCGGGGCCATCATCACCTCGTCGCCGAGGGTGATGAGATAGGGGTCCATGTCGTCGAAGAAGACCTCCTTGGGGATGATGCAGCCGCGGCCGATCTTCACGCCGCGGAGGCGCTGGATCGTGTTGGTCCCGAAGGGCATGATGCGCGAGAGGAGGTTGAGCGGCACCGTGTAGGCGGCGCGCCAGTGGAAGAGGCAGATGCGCAGAGCGCCCACGAACCGCCGCCAGAGGCTTCGCTTGGCCAAAACACGCTCCTCGCCGCACTCGTCGACGATTCTAAGCTTGGGGGGCCCGATGTCAACAGGTGATTGCGCCCCGAGTCCGACTCCGGCTGCCTTGGCGAGGTGGGGCTTGCCGCTTTTCGGCGACTCCGCCCAGGCGAACGCGCGGCGCAAGTCGTAGCGCGCGAAGCGCGCGGCTGCAGGCCCTGCCTCATGCGCCCGCGAGCACCGGCGGCCGGCGCTTCCGTCACGCCGGCCGTCGGCCACCTGCTGGCAATCAGTCGCTTCGCCTCGTTGGCGACCGTCACTCGCAAGGCGAGGCGGCCGCGTGTGCAGCAGCTAGAACTTCACATCGACCTGAATGATGAGTTCGTTGTTGTCGACGTCGGTCCCCTCTTCCTCGTACAGGTTGTAGTTCGCCCTGAGTGTCACCCTCTCACCGACGTACCAGTTGACTCCGACGGTGACGATATCCTCGGCGTCGTCGTCGGCCTCGCCATCGGGATCGTACTGCTGGTACCTGGCGACCACGCCGACCTCAGGAGTGACCTTGTACGAGGCCTGGAGATACCAGTTGGTCGTCTCCATGTCGTCGCCGGTCCGCTCCCGGTTCTGCGCTATGTACTCGGCCCGGATATCCAGCTCCTCCTGTGAGTACTTCAGGAATGCGCTGTAGCGATCCCTCCCGTTCTCCAGCGGAGCGGCCGCGGGCTGATGTCCCGCCCAGTAGGCCCCGCCGAAGCTGAGACCGGCCAGAGGCGAACCGGATCCCTTGAGTGGCGAGACCGTCACGGCCGCGCACACGTCCTTCTGGTCGTTGTCGTCGTCCGCATTGATCCCGGTTCCGTTGTAGACGCCGAGAGACCAGCCGAGCTTCCCCTCCAGGAGATCGCCGTCGAGCTTGAGGCCGATATCCCTGGGACCTACTCTGGGGTTCGCAACAGGACTGCCGGGGTGGGCCTCGTAGATTCTCACCCCGCGAATGGTTTCCTGGAGAGGTGCGGGACAGGCCAGGGCAAGCCCGGCAAGGCTGAAGGGCACCTTGAACTGGCCCAAAGTGACGTTCAACGGAAGGCCATCGGGCGAGTACTTCACGAAGGCGTCCCAAAGGGTGCTCTGCCGCACACTGTAGAGAGCCTTGTAGCTGAACTCGTTGTCGAGGCTCCCCTTGATGTAGATCTTCACGTCGAAGATATCGAAATCATCAGGTGCGTCGAAAGCTGCGTTGTCATCGTCCTCCGTCGTCGAGTACCTCAGGAAGCCGACGCCCCCGATCTTCATCTCGTCCTCTGCAGCGCACGTCAGCGCAGCTCCGAAAACCATCAGGCACAGCAATGACAGTGAGATCCTCATCTGGGTGTTCCCTTTCATTTCTGAGATCACAAAACATTCCGGTGACCTTCATCCTGCAACAGCGCTGAGGTCCGCACAGCCACGCGCTCTCATCGGAACAGGCCCGGGCTGAAAAAGCCCAAGCAGTGCTCCGCCGCGCGACGGTTACCGAGATTTGGACCTGGAGAGTGGCTGGGAAGCGTCTCAGGCGGGAACGTCCGGAGGCGACTTCCGATGCCCGGGATCGCCATCCGCCTTGGCTCCAAACCACATGCACAGTCCAAGCGCAGACCTGCGCTGTTGCATGGTTGCCTGCATTCACAAACGGTTAGGGCCGCATGCTCCGATCTTGGGCATCTTCATCACCTCCCTTCCATCTCACTTAAATCGATACGCCATCGCCATTATACGGCAATTGAAGTGGCAGTCAAGCGCGCCTGCGAGCAGCATCACAAGGGCGATCCCGGATTCCTTACTATGGTATGCCTGTACCACAGTGTACCTGGCGAGCCCAGGCGCGCAGGCCAGACCCAGTCAACCCTCGGGTCGCCGGCAGCAAGGGAAACGCCGAGGGTCCTCGCCGGGATAGATTCTTCTCCTTCGCAGGGAGCCCTCGCTGACATCTTGCCGCAGCCTCGTCGCAACTCCGCCAGGGCCGGCACCAAGCGAACTGTTGCCGACCGGGCGGACAGGATCGCCCCATTGCGCCTGCCCATGTTCATACACCATATATGGTACCCGCGAGCATGCCTATGGGACAAGGCGGTGGCGTCAGACGGAATGTCAAGCAGAATCCTGAATGTTCTCGGAAATATCTCTGCCACAGATTGCCTCCATTCGCCGATTCTCGGCATCCGTAATTATTTTCACAAAAATAAGGCCCTAAACTTTGACACGCCCCCATTTACATGGTATCGTTCAAGTGACCCCCCACCGACCAAGGAACGGTGAAGGGGTGGGG
>Ga0272441_10003508_pt1 | contig 29715 bp, 35 predicted proteins | sample SSMProp6N_FD_193582 | JGI IMG/M metagenome (GOLD analysis project Ga0272441, IMG submission 193582) | Marine sediment archaeal communities from Little Sippewissett salt marsh, Falmouth, MA, United States - SSM-Prop-6N | ecosystem: Environmental > Aquatic > Marine > Wetlands > Sediment ... | reverse complement strand
CGATGCCGATCAGGCATTGGAGGACCTGGATGTTTTCCAGCTTGAAGCCCCAGTCCGTCATGGCGTTGTCGTCGTCGGCGGCCGTCGACAGCCATAGGCCCCGGTGAGGGACCGCATCATTGGCGGTGTTCCATCCCCGGAACTGCATGTTCATAAACCCACCCCAGGGCGCGGCGCTGGTCTTGGTGGGTTGCGACTTGCGGATCATGTAGCTGTCGTCGCCGCCGTCGCCGTCGTAAAGGATCCGGGTCAGCCCCACGTCGATCCCCATTAAAAGCGGGTGGTACTGGTTGGGGATGTCGACCTCGTGGAGGTACCAGTCCCCGTCCCCGAACAAGGCGGACGGCGTATAGGGGCTCTGGCAGATCGCATCGAGCATTGCCTGCACGCCCTCGGTGCAGCCGCCAGATCCCGGGAAGGCGCCGAACCACTGGGGGAGGATCGTGGTCTGCGTGCCGCTGATCTTAAGGTTCCCAGCGCCGTCGGTTTCGAACAGCTGCCAGGTGCCGCAGGTGATGGGGCCTTCGACCGTCAGGTCGTAGGCCCCGCGGGTGATGGTGGCGCCGGGCACGCCCATGAGGTTGACCGTCGACGGCACCGTGGCGTTGGCCGCCAGGGTGACGTCCTGGTCCACGACCAGGGTGCCGTAGCCGGTGTCGGCGGCGATCGCCGCGAGGGCGTTGGCCAGGTTGCCGTCGTAGTCGCTGACCAGGTACCAGCCGCCGATGTCCAGGCCGCCGCCGCCGGTGCCCCCACCGCAGCCCAGGCGCAGGACGCGCTGCCGGTTCACCAGCTGCACCGCCCCGCCGGACGTGCCCAGGGCGACACGCTTGGCCGTGGGCAGCAGGGCCCGCACCGCGCCGCCGGTGGAGCGCAGCACGGCCCGGCTGCCGGTGGCGCGCAGCTGCGGGCGGTTGCCGGTGGACCGCAGGACGGGCCCGGCAGGTGCGCGGAGCGTGACCATCAGACCGTGTCCACCCGGGGCGACATGCGGACCTCGTAGTAGATCATGGTCCGCGTCTCGCCGTCCTGCACGAATCGAACCGCGCCGTGACCGAGCAGGGTGCCGGTGGCGAGAGCCGTCAAGGCCCCGGTTACCGAGGCCGCGGACTTCCAGTAGAACCAGCCGTCGGTGCCGTCGCCGGGGCCGCCGTCAACCACGGCGAAGCCGCACTCCAGGGCTTCGCTCCAGCCGCTCTCGCCAGGCGCAACGTCCTCGGCGATCTCGCCCTCGATGGTCACCCCGCTGATGTCGATGGCGTTGCCGTCCTCGTCGGTGAGCTGGCGGCAGCGGTAGAACGTGTCCCCCTGCACGAAGTCGAAGGGGATCTCCGCCGGCTGCTCGACCTCCAGGACTTCGGTCGGCAGGCCCATCAGAGGCTCCCCCAGTCGTGCTCGGTGCCGCCGGCCAGCGCGGCGTAGAAGATGGCCATCTCGGCCGCCGTCGGCGGGCGGGTCCAATGGGTCCAGAGGCCGCTGCCGTTAAGCGAGCGGTCGGCGCCGGGCCAGTCGCCCAGGCGGAGGGTGGACACGCTCACGACCGCCGCCGTGGGGTCGGTGTCCCGGACGGTGTCCCCGTACCAGCAGTTGACCTCCCCGGCCCCGGCGTGGTCCCAGTCGCCGCCCAGGATGTGCCGCGTGTTGGCGGCGGGGACGACGGTGTATCTCGACACGACGTCCGCGACGTCGACCAGGAACTGGCCGGCACCATAGTACAGGTTCCAATCGGCACTGGCGTTGTCCTGGGCCCACCGCGGGGTCCCGGTCCGACCGGCGTTGAGGGCGTGATGATAGGGCACCCACCAGCCGATCAGGGCCTGGCCGTCACCGAGGGTGATGGTGGCGCGGACGTCCTCGCGTTCCTTGTGGTAGTTCTCGTCGGCGCTGGCCCGTGGGCGGGTGGGCACGCTGCTGGCGTTGGCGCCGACGTACTCGATCCTGACCACCACCGCGCCCGTGTTGCCGTCCAAAATGAAGCGGCCGTCGGTGGCCAGGCAGTTGCCCACGGCGAAGGCGATAGCCCGGGTGGTGGTGATGCCCGACAGGTCCACCGAGATATACTCGGTGCTGTCTGAGGTCTTGATGATGCGCAGGGTCAAGTTCGAGGGGTCGCCGCTCACCAGCGTCACGTGGGCCTGCAAGCAGTGGTTGCCCGTGCCGCCCAGGGTCGTGTCGTGGTAGACCGTGTCGCCGGCGGCCAGGGTGACCTGGTGCTTGAGGTCCGAGCCGCCGACCTTCTCGGCGTCGGCCGTGCCGGTCTTGGTCCAGTTGTCGGTGATGTTGGCGTCGCCGCGGTAGTACAGGTCGCCCTCGATGAACAATTCGGAGATGCTCTTGCCGGGGTAGAGCGGGACGCTGCGGCTGGCGATCTCGTTGGCCGCCAGCTCGGACCCGTCGAAGTCGATGGCCTTGCCGACCCTGCTCTTGGTCAGGGTGTAGTCGTCCACGACGGAGGAAACGATGCCGCCCTTGAACAGGTCCCGCAGGACCTGCTGGTCGGGCGTGAGGTAGCTCGGGCGGAACGGCCTGGTCAGGGGGCGCGTGAGTGCCCGCGTGAAGGCCAGGTCCTTCTCGGTGGCTTCCCGGGTGGGGAGGACGTCGACCATCTCAACGCTTGCCCTTCCACGTGAAGGTGATGGCCAGGGCCGGGGTGGCGACGGTGATGGCCACCCGGATCTGGCGCGCCCGCCAGGCGGCGCAGATGATCGCGCCGTCGTCGGTGAAGGTGGCGTCGTCGCCGTAGGCCACCGCGGTGCCGGCGGCGTCCTTGAACTGGACCGCGGCGGTGGCGCCGTTCCAGGTGCCGTTGACGGCCACCATCACCTCGTCGACGCCCTGGGGGACGTCGTACCAGTCGGTGGTGGCCGCGACGGCGGCCAGGCTCTTGGGGAGGTTGGGCATGGGTCAATCCTCCTCGCCGCTACCGCCCTCGTCGGCGTCGAGCTGCTCGAGCCAGGCGGCCCGGGCGGCGGCGTTCACGCCGTCGATGGCGTCGAGCTTGGCGTGGTCCTGGTCGGAACCGGCGGCGAGGACCGCGCGCAGCTGGTGCGCATCCTTGATGCCCAGGGCGGCGATGGCCTCGGCGGTCTTGGGGCCGATGCCGTTGACGGTCTCGAGGGCGGGCGGGCCGTCGTCGCCCCCCTTTCCCTCGCCGGTGTCGACGACCACCTCGGCGCGGGCCTCGGCGTCGACCTTGCAGTCGGCCACCTCGGCCAGCAGCTGGTCGGCCTGGGCCTTGAGGCCGGCGACCTTGGCGGCGAAGGCCTGGGCCCGGTCGGGCTGGTGGGCGGCCAGGTGCGCGGCGGCCAGGTCGGCGGCCCGGTAGGCCACGTCGATGATGCCGTCGCGTTGGCGCGTGACGGGGCTGCCGTCCTCGTCCACCTCGCCGGTGGGCTCGTCGGTGCCCGCCAGGCGGGCGACGCGCTCGCTGGCGCTGCGGGCCAGGTGGGTCAGGTTGCCCCCCTCGGCCTCGCCCTCGTAGGCCGCGGCGATGTCGTGGACCTCGCCGGCGATGCGGGAGGCGGTGGCCACCAGCGCGGCGATGGCGGCGACGTCCTCGCGGGCCTGCTTGACGGCGGCCTGGTTGCCGGCGACCTGCTCCTTGGTCACCAGTTCCCAGTGGCTGCCGGGGATCAGGGTGCGGCGGCAGAACTCCAGGTCCTCGGCCCGGCAGCTGCCGCTGGCCAGCGGGTAGCCGATGGGGACCTTGCGGCCGTAGAGCTTGGTGGGGCGGCGGGCGCGGACGAGGTACTCGGTCTTGTCGGACATGGGGGGCTCCTTGGGCGGGCTACGCCCGGCTGCGGGATGGGCGCCGGGCGGGGGGATGACGGGAGACACAACCGCCATCCCCCCGCCGCGGCGCGGGTCGGTCAGACGTACTGGACGTTCGTCACGTCCTGGGGCATGCCGAAGCCGGCGTTGCCGACGGACTTGGCGCCGTAGGCGTGGCCGTCCTTGTCGTGCTCGTAGTCCGAGCCCTCGGCCTTGGCGGTGAGCGCGAAGTCCTTCTTGTTCTCCATGAAGATGAAGGGCCGCGCGCCCGGGCTGGTGTTGACCACCAGGATCTTGTCGGTCAGGGCGGTGATGCGGGCCGACACGACCAGCTCCACCTTGACGTTCTCCAGCCCCTGCAGGGGGTTGTCGACCGTGCCCGACCCGGTCGAGAGCAGCTTCTGGTGGACGGCCTGCATGTGCGCGACGCTCATGGCGCCGTGGGGGCAGGCGACGGTGACCTTGCTGATCCCCTCGTTCATGGGCTTGCCGTGGTCGTCGGTGAAGCCGATCATCTGGTTGATGCCGGCGAGGATGCCCTCGGCGGCCTCCAGCGGGGTCGGGGCGCCGGCGGCCGCGGCGTCGTAGGTGATCAGGTTGTCGCAGGTGCCCTTGCCGAAGGTGTGCGCGTTGGCGCACATGGCCTCGCCGGTGAAGCAGAGGCCGGTCTCGTTGGCCACGATGAGGGCGGCGATCAACTCGGCCGGCCACTCCCGGTACCGCTTGATCATCTCGTCCTGCTTCATGGCGACCAGGCCGGTCTTGTCGTTGTTGATCCACCGCATCGGCGCGTGGAAGCTGGTCTCGAACTTCTCGTTCTTGATGGAGAAGTCGTACTCGACCGGCTGGGCGTTCTGGCGGTTGGTCAGCCATTTCTCGAAGGCCGGCACGGTGCCCAGGAAGTCGAGGATCTCGGAGGTGCCCTCCGCCTGGTCGGAGGGCACGACGTAGGCGAGCCGCGCCAGGCCGAGGTCGTTGAGGTTCGTCTCGGCGAACCGACGACCCAGGACCCGGAGCACGCCTTTGCTGGTGATGGTCATGGTATGATTCCTTGTTGGTAGTGCCGCCGGGTCAGGCGACGGAGTTGTTGACGATGAGGACCTCGGCGCCGGTCGACTCCAGCTCGAGGCAGTCGTACTGGGCGTCGATGGTCGCGTTGGTGGCGGCGCCGTTGATGGTCTCGTCGCCGCTGCCGTCGAGGGTGACGGCGGTGCCGCCGCCGGCGGCGGTGGTCTTCATGATGCGCATGCGCCGCCCGGCCCAGTCGGCGGCGGCCGGCAGGGTCAGGGTCAGGGCCGCGGTGTTGGGCACCAGGATCGTCTTGTCGACGTCGTTGGTGGTCAGGGTCTGGTTGCCCGTGGCCGCGGTCTTGCGGAAGCCCAGGTTGCCCTGGAGCAGGCCCTGGAAGCCGTGGGTGGCGCAGATCACCAGGCCGTAACCGGACGTGGGGAAGCCGCAGATCGCGCCGATGAGGGACGCGGTGGCGGTGGCCGGGTCGAAGCCGAAGGTGTTGTCGTCGGTGGCGTAGACCAGCCGGCGGTGGGCGACGTCGTCCTGGGCGACGCCGCTGATGGGCAGGCGGGCCAGGAACAGGCCGATGGCGGCCGGGATGGTGACGTCCCCGTCGGCGGCGCCGGCGTCGGCCGTCTTGATGCGGCTGATGCAGATGCCCGCGAAGGGCTCCCCGGCGACCAGCTCGTGGGCCTGGCCGTCGGCGGCGAAGGACAGGGCGGAGCCCTGGAAGGGATTGGCGGCGGCCTCGGCCTTCAGGTGCCCGATCAGGCCCCCGATGGACAGGTCGATGCCGCGGTCGTAGTTTGCTGCTGCAGCGGTCATGGTGCGTTCCTTGTTGTTGTGGGGTTGCGGTCAGTCGACCTGGGCGGAGGTGGGGGCCCTGCCGGTGGCCTTCTCGCGGGACCAGGCGGCGAAGGTGTCGTAGTCGCCCATGAACTCGCCCACCTTGGTGGCGGCGTCCATGGACTCCCAGCGGGCCTTGAGGGCGGCGTCGCTGGTGTCGGTGGTGCCGGGGTCAACGCTGGCGTCGGAGCCGGCGTCGTCGGCCTGGCCGGCGTCGGCCTGCCAGCCCTGGACCTTGGCGAGCTTGGCCTTGAGGTCGTCGCGCTCGGCCGCGGCCTGCTCCAGGTCGGTCCGCGCCTGGTCGCGGTCGGCCGCGGCCTGCTCCAGGTCGGCCCGGGCCTGGTCGCGCTCCTGGGTCAGCGACTCGACCTGGGCGGCCTGCTCGGCCTGGGCGATGGCCGCGAGGACCTGGTCCTCGGTCTTGCCCTCGGCGTAGGCCTGGGTGATGAGGGCGGCGTGCTTCGGGTGCTTGGCCACGAGCGCCGCCAGCTTCTCCTTGTCCATGGTCATGGTGGACTCCTTGTTGTCGGTGGCGGGCGCGGGAGCGCCCAAGGGTGCCGGGGCCAGGTCGGCCTCGGCGAAAAGATTGGTGGCGCCGGCCGCGAAGGCGGCGGCCTCCTCGGCCGTCCAGCCGGGCCGGATCACGATGGGGTCGCCGGCGGGGGCGGCCGCCGCGGCGGCGGTCCGGTGCAGCGGCAGGGGTCGCTGGAAGGGGGCGACCCCGGCCAGTTCGGCCTTGAACTCGTCGAGCCCCATCACGTCGTCGACCAGGCCCAGGTCGCGGGCGTCCTCGGCCGGCCAGATACGGCCGTCGCTGACCACGTCCAGGGCCTCGCCGTCGAGGCCGCGGCCGGCGGCCACGTAGCTCTTGAAGGCCCCGAACATGGACGCGATGAGGGCGCGCTCGGGGTTGAGCAGGTCGGGGTCGATGGCCTCGCCCGGCTGGCCCACGGCCTTGTGGGGGCCGCTGCGCAAGACGTGCAGCTTGATCCCCGCGCTTTCGTAGCGCTGGCTCTCGTCGCGGATGACGGCGATCACGCCGATGGAGCCGACGATGGCGTTGGGGCTGGCCACGATGCGGTCGGCCTGGCTGGCGATGAAGTACATCGCGCTGGCCATGAGGCCGTCGGCGTAGGCGATCACCTCGACGCCGGTGGCGGCGATCTGCCGCACAGCGTCGGCGGCCTCCTGCACGCCGTGGACGGCCCCGCCGGGGCTGGTGCAGAGCATCACCAGGCGGTCGATGTCCTCGCTGGCCGCGGCGCGGAGGTCCTTGACCAGCTGCTCGTAGGACCGGCCGCGGGGCTGGCTGATCCCGTTGACCTGGTCCGAGAACCTGGCCAGCACGCCACGTACGGGGACGTAGGCGGTGCGGCCTTCGATAACCACCTCCCCCTCCCGCGACGCGGGCTTCTGGTCGGCCTCCCCGTCGTCGGACTCGGCCTTGAAGCGGTTGGCGATGATGGCTTCGATCTGGTCGGCGCCCAGCTTCACGCCGTCGAAGTGGCGCTGGAAGATGTCGACGAAGTTCTCGAGCACCGGCGGGTGCAGTGCCCAGGGCGTGCCGGTTAGGTAGTCGATGAGGCTCACTCCTCGCCCTCCTCGTCGTCGTCGTCATCCGGTCCCGCCGGCGCCGGTTCCTCCTCCTCACTTTCGCGGCTTTCACGCTCGTCCTCATCGATGGGGTCCGGGGTGTGGGTTGCGGCGGCCGGCGCCGGCAGGTCTAGGTCGTCCTTGCGGTCCAGGTCGCGGCGGGTCTGCTCGTCCTCCTGGTCCGCGTCGTAGTCGTGCTCGGCCAGGATGGTGGTCGGGCTGACCCCCATGTCCTTCTTGAGCGAGCTGGCCTGCCAGTCGCGGTAGTCGTCCACGGTCAGCTTGGGCGGGCGGAGCCAGGTGCCCTCGAGAACCGCGTCGAGGTCGTCGCCGGTGGGCAGCACCAGGCGGCCGCGGGCGAGGTCCTCCTCCAGGAGGCTGGACACCATGGGCTTGGCGACGTGCGTGATCAGCTCCTCCTGCTCGCCGCGCAGCGCCCGCCACATCTGCATCAGGGCCGCGCGGCTGCTGGCAAGGTTGGCCTTGGTCAGCTGGCGCAGAACCGCCTGGTAGGGGATGCCGTTGCCGAAGGCCGCGCAGATCACCATCAAGAGCTGGTTGGTGAACGCATCGAAGTCCGCACCGTTGTACTTGAAGTCGATGGTCCGCAGGCTCTTGAGGATGCCCTTGCCGACGTAGTAGTTCTTGCCGGGCACCCACTTGGTGTCGAGCTTGAGGACCTCGCCGTTGCGGTCGGCAGCGGCGGCCTTCTTGGGATCGTCGACTTCGAAGATCATGCCGATGCAGGCCTGCAGCCGCTTCACCACGACGTGCGCCTCGGTGATCTTGCCGACGTAGCGGATCAGCTTCATCACCGGGCCGATCCAGCCGAAGCCGCGGCGCTGCTCGGGATGGTTGCGCGCGGCGTACCAGACCAGCTGTCGGCGGCCGGTCTCGGTGAAGATGGGGACGCGCACGGTGCCGACGGGGCCGTGGCGGAAGATCGCGTTGGGGTGGCGGCTGGCGATGTGCATGGCCACCGGCTCGCCCTCGCGGTCGAGCTCGATGCCGTCGACGACGTCCACCCCGTCGGGGACCTCGAGCGGGGTGACCACCCGGGCCGGGTGGATGACGCGCCAGCAGGTCTCGTGGGTCGGCCGCCCGCCGCGCTGGGGCTTGAGGATCCGCTGCGCGATGAACTCGCCCCAGGTGCCCTTGGTGGTCAGGGCGACGGCCTGCAGCGCCGGCCACGAGAGCAGGCCCTGGGCGTCGAGGCGGCAGTCGGCCAGGCCGCGCTTCAAGCAGGTGTCGACGGCGCGGCGGTGCATCTTCTCCGCGACCAGGCGGGCCTTCTTCTGGTCGTCGTCCTCGTCGGCGCCGGCCTCCAGCTTGTAGCCCGACTTGAAGCGGAGCCCCTCGGCGCCGACCACGCCGTCCTTCATGGCGTTGAACAGGGCCGCGTAGTAGGGGTTGTTGCGCAGGGCGTCGGCGCCGCGGGCGCCGATCACCCGGCCGTCGGCCGTCCAGATCTCGTTGACGTCCAGGTCCTCGGTCGTCCAGTCGCCCAGGAGGGCCCCCGTCGAGGCGCCCTCGTGCCCGGTCCGGCCGGGGTGCGTGATCGTCACGCCGGCGGGGGGGCTCACGAGTCCCACTCCTCGTCGAAGCAGGAACCCTGCACCACCATCCCGGAGCCGTTGTCGCCCTCGGCGGCCTTGGCCAGGCCGTCGTAGTACTGGCGCAGCTGCAGCATCACCTGGTAGGAGCGGGAGAAGGACATGCCGCCGGCCGACCAGCTGACCACCGCGTCGCCGTTGTTGGTGGCCCGGGCGATCGCCGCGTCGATGAGGGCGACCATGCGGGACGGCGGGATGCTGACCGCATCCAGGGCGGCCAGGTCGGCGGCGACGGTAGCGGCATCGGAGGCGACGCTCATGCGGCCAGTGTGACCGCGGTTCTGGACGGGTCTAATTTTGGTGGGCCGGTTTGCGCCCACTTCTTTGCTCGCAAGGACTTACGGCGTCATGGCTTGGGGGAAAATATTTGCGCGTTTTGATCATTCTGCATAATGCTGGGCCCGGAAGGATGACTGATGTCTGAACACGACGAGATCTCAATTGCGCACATGTCAATGATTCAAGGCATCGTCACGCGCTTGGAAACCAACTGCTTCACCCTTAAGGCAATGGCCATGGCGTTGGCTGCGGCATTACTCGCATTCGTGGGATCCTTAAAAAATCCGAATTGGGTATACCCTCTCGCTGGTTGTTTGCCTGTGATCGTATTCTGGATCATGGATGCTCAGTACCTCAGACTGGGCAGGGCATACCGAAAGCTCTATGATGCCGTGCGAAAGCATGAGGTAGCCGACCCTTTCAGCATGGACATACGCCTGTACCTAAAGGAAGTTAAGAAATTACTTCGTACAGCCATTTCATGGTCAGTTCTATGGTATTATGTTTCAATTCTAGCCGTTTTCCTTTTTATAACCCTTCGCTTTTTCTTTGCCGCAAAGGAGGCCACCAATGCCTAGACGCTGCTTCTATAGCTTCCACTACAAGCCCGACAACTGGCGTGCTTCACAGGTTCGCAATATTGGTGTAGTTGAAGGGAACCGACCAGCCACGGACAACGATTGGGAGACCATCACCAAGGGTGGCGACGAGAAGATCAAGAAGTGGATAAAGTCTCAAATGAGAGGACGATCCTGCACTGTCATTCTTGCCGGTGCCAACACCGCGAACAGGAAATGGATCAATTACGAGATAATTGAGTCTTGGAATGCCGGGATGGGGGTCGTGGTTATTTACATTCATAAACTCAACAACAGCGCTGGAATGCAGACCACAAAGGGGTTGAATCCCTTATCCTTCATCTCAATTGGGGCTGACAAGAAGATACTAGCAACTATTGCGAAAGCATACGATCCTCAGCATGTCACTAGCAAAGGAGTCTATACGTACATCTCCGATAACCTAGAAGACTGGGTTGAGGAGGCGATTCAGATCAGGAAGGCCTATTAAGCACAAACAGTTGCTCAACCGAGGCATCACCAGACGAAGGTGATGCGGACTAGGTCTGCGGCAACGGCTACCTAGATGGTCATGCATGCCAATTGACCGATTTACAGGAACTGACTATGTATATGCATAAAAAAAGGCATCGGCAACTAGTAGCGGATATCTGTCAGCATATTAACGACGCAGAGCGTTACGCATCTTATTCCGCAATGGTTGCAAGAAGATTTGACAAGAAAGATACCTTTACCAAATGGCTAGTAGCCGTAGCTGCGTGTGGCCCTTTTATTGACAAGCTAACTATTGAATCGGTTAATACAGCGGCGTGGATTATAGCGCTTATCCCACTTATCTCCATTGCGCTTCCCCTTCTAAATTATTCTAAAAAAATTGAACTGGCCAGCACAATTCATTCTCAGTACGTTGGTATTCTTCCCGCTTTAAGAGATTTATGGAGGAAGGCATGTTCCAGCGAAGCCCCGAGCCTTGAGGAGTTAAACTGTCTATCTGAATCTTTAGGTATTTTAGAGGAGAAAATTTCTGACATTCGATCTAAAAAATCAGAAATGCCAGTAGTACCATCGCTAGCAGACAAAGCTAAATCAGAAGCGAGGTTGTTAATCGTCCCAGATTCTCTAATGGATAATGACTATAGAACCTACGACGACCTGGAAGCCAATGAGGCACCAGATGAATAAAGTAAAACTCAACTGCAACGTCTTACCGTGAAAAAGCCCGGGGGCTCCTACACCCCCGGGCGGTGGCAACGGGCGCAGAGACACTGGCACCCGCCGCCGGTTCCCAGCTTACCGTGTCTCTGCTGGGTGCAAGCCGCCTAGGCGGCGGCCTGCTTCTTGCCCCCCTTCTTGGCCGCGGGCTTCTTGGCGGGCTTCTTGGCCTTGGCCTGGCCGGGGAGCTCCCGCAGCGGGGCGGCGGCGTTGGGGTTGGTCAGGGGCATGATGAGGACCGTGGCCCCGTAGAGGTCGGCCTCCCGCGTGGGGCCGTCGTTCATGCGGGTGAAGATCACCCCGCGGCGGTCGTCGTAGGGCGCCCTGGCGGTGATGCCGCCGCCGGCCTTGTCGGCCATCAGGAGCAGCTGGGGGAGCTGGCCCAGGTACTCGGCGGCCAGCGAGGTCACGCGGCCGAAGCCGGGCTCGTGGTCCTCGCTGGTCAGGGCCTTCTGGTAGGGCGGGTAGACGCCCTCGACCACGCGCAGCGCGCAGGCGTCGCCGTCGGGGCCGGTGAAGACCACCGACCGCTCGCCCCACTGGACGCTCCACTCGTCGCGCTGCTGCCAGCGCTGCTTGTTGGCCCGGCACCAGGCGGCCAGCTTCTTGATCTCGGCCCCGCAGATCACCACGTCCCGGGCCGGGCGGCGCTTGGCCTCGTGCAGCTTGTACTCGACCAGCTGCTTCCCGTCGGTGGCGCAGATGACCACGCCCTTGTCGTTGTCGGGATCCGGCCGGACCAGGACGCCGCCGAGGATGGCGCTGGAGCGCTGGAGGTCCATGCACCGGCTGGCGTTGACCACCAGGCTGGGCAGGTTCACGCCGACGCCGCCGACGTAGAGGCAGCGCCCCGCGCCGCGGCCGCCCTGGGTCTTGGCCTTGGGGTCGATCTCTGGGGGCGCGGTCGGCGCGGCCGCGGCCTGGCGGGCGGCGGCGCGCTTGGCGGTGCGCGGGGGCCTGGTGGCCGGGGCCTTGCCGGCGGCCTTGTCGGCGGCCGACTTGCCCTTGGGGTTGACGCCCCGGGACTCGTCGCGCTGGACGAAGACGAGCCGCTTGTGGCCGCCCTCCTCGCAGGCGTGCGGGTTGGCGATCGCCGCCACGGTGGCGTCCTCGACGCCGGGGTCGCGGATCAGGCAGACGACCTCGCTGCCGGTGGGGGTGGCCTTGCCCCGGACGCTGACCTGGAAGAACGTGATCCCCTGCTCGCGCAGGGCGTCGCGGATCTCCTTGGTGGCTTGTGCTGTGGTCTTCATCGTCGTGTCTCCTCCCGTTCGGGTTGGTGGTTGATCGGAACGACGTCCCCCCGGCAGCGGTGGGCCTGCCGGGGGGCCGTCGGCCCGATCAGCCGGCGCAGCTGGCGACCAGGCGGTCGACGGCGGCGGTGCGCCAGGTGACCACCTTCTCGGCCAGGCGGTCGGCGGAGAGGATCACCGCGGCCAGGTCCTCGGGCAGCCGGTCGACGTCGGGCACCGCGTCGACGATGGCCCGCAGCAGCTGGTCGATGCCCTCGGCCAGGCGGATCTGCCCGGCCAGGGTCTTGCGGGCGGCGATGCGGGCGTCGGCGCCGAGGGCCTCGGCCTGGGCCTGGTCGGCGGCGGCCTGGTCGGTCTCGGGAACGAAGGCGCCGCGCACCACGTTGTCGGCGGCGGGCTCCTCCTCGGCCTGGGCCTCGGCGGCCTCCCGGTCGGCCTTGCGCTTGGCCTCGGCGGCCTCCCACTCGGCCATCTCGGCGGCTTCCTTCTCGGCGGCCAGGCGGTCGGCCGTGGCGCTGTCGACGCCGATCAAGCCGGCCTGGTGCAGGATGCGGCCGATCACCTCGCCGGCGTGCTGGCCGTCGTTGCCGGTGCTGATCATCGTGGGCCGGCCGTGGCGGCCGGGGATGGTGGCCAGCAGGCCGTTGTAGCCGTTGTCGTCGTAGTAGATCCGGGCGGCGGTGTCACCGACCGGGAAGTGGCGCCGGTGGTTGGCCTCGGCCTGCGCGGCCGCGGCGAGGGCGTCGGCGGCGTAGCGCTCGGCCCAGATGCTCTCGAGCTTGCTGCTGTAGTGGATGTCGACGAAGCGGTTGCCGCCGCAGAGGATCTCGCCGGTCATCTCGTCGCGGCTGATGCGCTCCTCGCCCTTGGCGATGCGCTCGACCTCGTCGTGGTCGACGGCCTCGTCGCGGATGGTGACGTGGATGGTGGAGCCCATGCTGTAGTGATGGTGCCGAACGCTGACCTGGGTGGTCTTGTAGCCGGCGGCCTTGAGGTCGGCGCGGATCTGGTTGGCGGGGCTGGTGGGGTCGAGGGTCATGGTCGTGTCTCCTGCCGGCTGGGTGGGTGTAGGAGTGGCAAGGCCGGCTTGCTTGCGTTGGGTGTATTGTGGGGATGGGGCATCGTGTCGCAAGTCTTTTGTTTCCAAGGACTTATGTTGTTTTACCCGGGGCCGTCGTCCGCTAAGTAGGCGCGGAGTCGCCCTTTGGAGAGGGGCAGGGGCCAGCGGTGCTGGCAGGCCCGGCATTCCCAGGTGGTGGTGCCCCGGTCCGGGCGGCGATGGGCGGGCCTGACGTCGAGGGAGCCGCAGCCGGGGGCCGGGCAGCAGAGGACCAGGACGGGCCGCTCGGTCGGCGCGTCGGCCGCACCAGACGAGCGGGGGGAGGAGGACCACGCGGCCTCCTCCCCCCAGTCGTCGTCCAGGATCTCGTCCCAGTCGTCGTCGCCCATGGTCAATCGCGGTAGGGCCGCCAGTTGCACTTCGGGCAGGGGTCGTCCTGGTACAGGCGGCGGTGGTAGGTCTCGCCGCAGCACCGGCACGTCTGGGGCGTGAGGCCGCAGGTGGGGCGCTCGGGGTCGAGCGCTGCCGTCCCTTCGATCAAGGCGATGCTGGCGGCGATGCAGCGCTCCGCCAGGTCCCGGTAGGTGTCGGCCTGCTGGAACAGCCCGGCGTCCCGGTAGATCACCATCTTGCGGTGGTGCGCGGCCGCGTGGCGGCGGTAGCGGAAGTACTGCTGCCGGTGGCGGGGGGTCAGCCCGTCGACGTCGCTGGCGGTCGATGGTGGCCTGGCCATGTCACACCTCCCCGGTCTCGACGCCGATGCCCTGCAGCCGCTTGAGGGCGGTGCGGGCCATGTGCGTCGCGTAGGGGTTGTTGGTCTCCCGGCCGAAGCGGGCGATTTCCCGGAGGGTGCCGGCGACGTCGGCCAGGGTGCCGGTCACGCGGCGCTGCAGGGAGCGGTTGGCGTGGACCAGGTGGTCGACCTCGGCGCGCAGGCTGATCAGCTCGCCGCGCTCCCGCTCGTCGAGCGGGGAGCGGGAGCGGAGCTTGCGCTTGAGGCCGTCGATCACGTCCTTGGCGTGCGCCAGTTCGGCCTCCAGGGTTTCGCGGGTCTTGGGCAGGGTTTCGGTGGTGGGCATGTGTCTCTCCTTCATGCGTCTGGTTCCCAGTGGTAGGAGTGAAGGTCGGCGGCGATCTCATCCCGGCGACGGGCCGCGATGGAGGCGGGCAGCCGGTAGACCACTTCGATGGCGTCGAAGCAGAGCCAGTCCCCCTCCCGCACCAGGTTGACGTCGTCGGGATGGATCGTCGCCAGGCGGGTCACTTGGTGGCCGCCTTCTTCTTGGTGGTCTTCTTCGCCGGCCGCTTGGCGGTGGCCGGCTTGCCGCTGGTCTTCTTGCCCGTGGTCTGCTTGGCCTTGGCCTGCTTGGCGCCGGGCTTCTTGGTGGGGGCGATGCCGTCGACCCAGGTGTCCCGCATCAGCTTGGGCAGGGGGATCTCCAGGACGATCTCGTCCACGATCTTCTGGTACTGGCCGACCAGGTTGAAGGTGGCCGCCAGGGTCTCGACCTCCTCCAGGTCCTGGGCGCTGCCGTAGTGGCCGAGGTAGGTGAGCCGTTTGCGCAGCTGGTCGCGCAGCTGGACCCAGGCCCCGCGCTCGAGGTCCTTGAGGGCGGCCAGGACCTTGTCGCCCTTCCACGTCATGCCCTCGTAGGTTTCCCGGGCGCAGCCGAAGGCCACCAGGCCGGCGACGGTGGTCTTGAAGCTGCAGGGCAGCTTCTCGACCTTGGCCAGGTCCTTCTCCAGCCGGGTGGCAATGGCCTTGGTGCGCTTCTTCTTGAGCTTGTCGAGCCGCTCGGGGTCGGTGATGGTGGCCTTGCCGCTGGCGGCCTTGCGGGCGTTCTCGGCGCTGGTCTTGATGTAGGTGATCTTGCCGGCGTTGCCGCCGCCGGCGATGATCGCGGGCACCGCGCCCTTGTCGCCCTTCTTGGCGGTCTTGTACTCGTAGCAGCTGAGGACCTTGGCGCCCTGGATGTCGACGTGGCCATGGCCCCGTGGCGTGACCAGGGGCAGGGTGGACCCGTGCTTGGCGCGGGCGTCGTTGATGTTCTTCTGGCTCCACCAGGTGCGCTTCTTCTCAAAGCACTCGGCGCGGAGGCACTTCACCTCGCCTTTCTTCTTGCCGGCCAGGTCCGCGAACAGTTCGGTCTGGGTGTCGCCGCGGTGGGGGCAGCCCTCGCAGGCCGGGAGGCCCAGGTCGGTGATGGCCTGGTCCAGCGGCCACTTGGCCTTGGCCAGGTCGGCCAGGTGGTCCTCGTGCACCTGCTTGGCGAAGGCCTTGGCGGAATCGAAGTGGACCAGCCGGCCCTTCTCGCGGCCGCGGGGGTAGCCCCAGCATCGCTCCAGGATCTCGTCTTGCGCCTCGTGCGGGAGGCGGGCGATGATCTCGAGGTGCCCCGCGGTGATGTTGCTGCCGTGGTCGCCGGCCAGGACCTTCTGCCAGGACTCTGACAGCTGGGTCAGCTGGGCACGGCGGTGGACCTTGGAGGTGGGCCAGCCGAGGACCGCGGCCACGGCCTTGGCGTCGCCGTCGCTCCGCTCCAGCAGCCGGGCCACCAGGGCGGCCTCCTCCATCGGGGTCGCGTCCTCGCGGATCATGTTCTCGACCAGGCGCAGCTGGTCGACCAGCTGGTCGTCGGCCTTGACGAGGTCCACCTCGATCGTCTCCAGGCCCGCGGCCTTGGCGGCCTCGGTGCGGCGGTGACCGAAGATGATCTCGTAGGTGGCCTTGCCTTTCTTGCTCAGGCGCACCTTGGGCGGCTGCTGGATGCCCACCTCCTTGATGCTGGCGACCAGTTCATCGAAGCCTTCCCCGCGGTAGCGGTGGGGCGTGTCCTGCGTGCCGTGGTGCAGGTCTTTAACGGCGATGGCAGTAAGCATGGTGTCTCTCCTTGTCATGCTGGGTTTGCCGAAAGCGCACCGGCGACTTCGCCGGCGCTGGTGATCAGTTCGCGGGCCACGGCGATCTCGCCGCGGTCCAGGCAGACGAGGGCCTGGGCGAGGAAGCGGGCGGCCTGGGAGCGGGCGGCCGCGTGGTCTTCGCAACGGCGTCGCCACTTGGCGATGGCACGGGCGAACTCGTTGGGGTCCGGCCTGCGGTAGCCGCGGGTGGGTGCTTCGCTTGGTTTCATGCCCATCCTCCTCCTATGTCGGCCCAGTCGCCGCCGACGTCGTCGGTCCAGCCGTCCCCGCCGCCGCCGCCGCCGTCCTGCTCGAGCGGGTCGGCGGCGGGCTCGTCGTCCGAGGACATGCCCTTGATGTCGATGAAGACGGCGCCCATCACCTCGCAGCGGAACCAGTGGTTGTCCGAGCGGGTGACCAGGTTGTCGTCCTTGTCCTGGTAGGAGCGGGGCTCCCAGATGCGGACCAGGCGGCGGCCCTCGCCGGCGACGCGGCGCTCCTCGTCGTGGGGGGCTTCGCTGACCAGGCTGTTGGTGTAGAACTCGGGCATGTCGTCCGGGGCGGTCCACCGGGGCATGCCGGGCTTGTGGAGCAGCTGGTCCCACAGTTCGTCGCACCAGAAGCTGGGGTCGAAGCGGTACTCCTCGACGCCCTCGGGCCGGGCCCGGCCCTTGCGCCGGGAGCGGGGGGCTTCCTCCCAGGGGATGCCGGTGCCGATGAGCGAGTCGGAGCCGCGCACCAGGATCCGCCGGCCCGGGTCGCCGGCGGCCCAGGTGTAGGCGTGCTTGAGGAAGTTGCCGTTGGCGCAGTCCATCACCACGTAGTCGGCCACGCGCTGCTCGGTGCCGACGTCCCACAGCTTGTCGACGATGGCGTCGCGGACGGCGGTGCCGGTGAGGGCCTTGGCCGCCGAGCGGCCCAGGTCCCGGGCGTCGCCGCGGCCGGCGTCGATGCGCCAGGTGTGCCCGCCCGGCTGCACGGCCAGGCAGACCCAGGGGAACCAAAAGAGGTCGGGCCGGTTGGCCTGCTGGTCCATGACCAGGACGATCCACGTGGGCACGAAGTCCAGGCGCCCCCGGTGGTAGGTGGTGCCGGCGGCGGCCTTCTTGTTGAGCTCGTCGACGGTGATCGACTCCGCCGGGGGGGCGATGTAGGGCTCGCCCCAGGTGTCGGAGTAGACCGTCTCAGCCTGGGTGCGCTTGCCGCTCAGGCCCTTCTTGGTCTCCAGCAGGAAGGCCGTCAGGCTGACGGTGTCGGAGTAGAGCGCGGAGATCTGCCCGGAGAGGATGAAGCCCTCGGCCGGGGGGATCCCCTCGGTGGGCCGGCCCGCGCTGTCGCGGGACAGCTGCGGCAGCCAGGCGCCCGTGGGGTGGGCGTCGTCGTAGTACCAGGTGCCCGGACACCAGGTGTCGTCGCGGGCGGCGATCGCCACCGCGTCCCGGATGGCCGCGTCGTCGTGCAGGGAACCGCACCAGGGGCAGCGCCACCGCGCCAGGCGCATGCGGACGATCTCCTCGTCGCTGGCCTGGTCCAGGTCGCGGGGGTCGGTGGATCCCGGCGCGGGGGCGAGGACCAGGTGCCGGGGGTCGAGCCAGTCCATGGCCAGGCAGGAGGGGCAGACCACCAGGACGCGCTCGTGGCTTCCCTCGCAGGCGATCTGCCAGCTGTGGTCGTTGATCCGCAAGGGGGCCGAGGCGATCTGGCAGAGCTTGGTACGGCGGTACGGCCGCTGCCGGCCGTGGCGCAGGCCCATGGGGTTCAAGTCCTCGACCTTCTCGGGGAAGCGGGCGACCTCGTCGAGGTTCAACAGTTCGAAGTGTTCCTGCCGCCAGTCGTCCAAAACGGTCGCGCAGCGGAACCAGGTACGCCCGCCGTTGAACATCCACAGGTCCGCGGCCAGGGCCTTGGTGCGCTCCTCCTCGGTGTCGGGCAGGACGGCGGCCAGGTCGGGGGTCTTTTCGATCATGGGCTGCAGCCGGCTTTTCCGGGTCTGCCCCACGTCGCCGCGGCGCCGGGCGTAGAAGGCCGCCCGGCGGGGGCGGTACCGCTGGCACCACAGGGTGCCCACGTGCAGCCAGGTACTCTTGGCGAAAGCGCTGGCGGCCACCAGGGCCAGGGTCTCGGCCCGGTGGGCGTAGGGGTCGCCGTCGATGGGCTGGCGCAGGATGCGGGCCTGAGTGCGGCGGTACCACCGCTTGAGGATGAGGGCGCGGCTCTCGGAGAAGCGGGTGCCGTCGTGCATTACCAGGCGGTCGCAGGCCCAGCGCCACAGGTCCGGGGGCGGGTCCTGCTTGAGCCCGCCGATCACGTCCTGGACCAGCTGGCGGGGGCTGAGGTCAAAGGCGACGGCGTTCACGACGTCACCTCGGCGGCGGCCAGGCGGGCCCGGACTTCGGCGGCGGCGTTCGGGCGGATGTGCCAGCGGCCGTCCTGGTCGCAGCGCACCAGGCTGGCGTGGTCGTAGAGCCAATCGCGGACGACGGCCAGGTTGCCGGGGTTGTGGAGGGGGAGCTTCCCCCGGGCCTCGGCGTAGTACATCACCGCCACCGAGCTGGCCCCGCCGGGGCAGCGGACCAGGTAGGACAGGACGGGAACGGCCAGGCTAGCGGCCATCGTCGCCCCCCTCCTGGAGCTGCTCGTCGAGGTGGTCGATCCGCTGGCGCAGCCAGGCCTCGACGGCGTCCTCGGCGTCGGCCTGGTCCTTGGCGCGGCGCATGAGGTCCACCAGGTCGGTCGGCCCGCGGGAAAGCAGGCCGTCCCGCAGGTAGTCCTTGAGGGCCTCGGTGGCTTGGCGGGCGACCTCGCGGGCCTGGGCGATCACGGTGCCGCGCAGCTGCGCCAGGCGCACCTCCTTGATCTGCTCGTCGAGGTCGCTGGTCTGGTGCTTGCGCTTGGCGGCCTCCCGCTGCCACAGCCAGCGGTAGACCTCGGCCTTGGCGATGGCCGTGCGCTGGTGCGTGATGCCGGCCTCGTCGAGCCAGTTGCGGACGGTCTGCACGCTGACGCCCAGGTCCTTGGCGGCCACCCCGACGTCGGCCCAGACGTGGGTGGCCATGTCGGCCAGCCACTCCTCGCGGGCGGCCTGCACCAGCCGCTTGGGGATGGCCTTGCCGGCGGCGCGCAGGGCCTTGACCTCCTCGTGGACGGCCGACAGGGCCGGGCCCTGCTCGGCCTCGCCGGCGGCCGCGATCTCCTCCAGCCGGGCGCGCTCGGTCGCGTTGAGCGCGGCCCCCGCCGCGGCGCGGCGCACCAGCTGGACGTCGGCCAGCTTCTGCGCCGTGCGGGCTTGCTGTCGGAGATCGGCGGCCGCCTCTGACATTACTCGGCTTCCAGTTCGGCCAGGACGCCGGCGGTGTCGCGCTCGAGGCCGTCGACCAGGTCGCCGCCCTGCGCCCACAGTTCGCGCTTGATGTAGTAGCGCTTGCCCGCCAGGAGGCCGGGCAGGTCGCGGAGGAAGCCGAACCAGTCGACGGCGCGGGCCTCGGGGAGGTGGTTGAGCTTGCCGATCTTCCAGGTGCCGACCGACTCGTGCAGCACCTTGTCGACGAGGAGCAGCCGCGCCTCGGCCGGGTCGACCACCGGCTCCATGCTGACCCAGGTGCGGACGCCCGCTTCCTTGAGGTCCCACAGGGCGTTGACGCGTTCGTCGACCGGGTCGGTGTTGGGCTCCCACTCCTGCCGGCGCTCGTCGTGGTACCAGACCAGGGAGACGCCCACCTCGACCTGGTAGCGCCAGAACCAGTCCAGGTCCCGCACGGCCAGCGACGGCCGCTTGGTCAGGACGCGGATGGGGAAGCCCGCCTTGCCCAGGATGGTGATGGCCTCGCGGGTAATGTGGTGGTCAGCCTCCAGCGGCTGGTACGGATCACAGGTGAAGCAGAGCAGCACCGGCCGCTTGGGGCCGCGCCACTTCGCCACGTCCTTCTCCAGCTGGGCCAGGACGTCCTTGCGAGGGTAGGACTGGGCGAAGCGCTCGGGCGGGGTGCGCGTGCAGGCCGGGGCGTAGCAGTAGCGGCAGCCGTGGCTGCAGCCGCGGTAGAGGTTCGCCGCCAGGGGCGAGTACTCGCGGGCGGCGCCGGCTGGGGTGTAGAGGATGGGCATGCGTGTCTCCAGGAAGGGGGTGGGTTGATTCGGTGAGTATATGCGTCCTAACTCTTGCTTCCACGCTATTTTATGACTTTCCCTTGTCGTGCTTGGGAGCTGGCTTTACGAGGCGCAGCCCCAGGTACCGGGCGGATCGGCCCCGCGGGGCCTCCTGGGTCTCGGCCACCTCCCAGCCGTGGAGGAGGGCGGAGGCCAGGCAGGCCTCCACCGCCAGGGGAGAGAGCTGGCCCTTGAGGCCCGGCGGGATGTCGAAGGGGATCCCCAGCTGGTCAAGCGCCCGACCGGAGAGCTGGCCGCCCCCCATGCGCACCAGGCCGATGGTCAGGAACACGGTCACGTCGGCGCGGCCGTTCTCGAGGACGTGAAACCAGTGAGCCCACGGCTCGTCGTAGGTGTCCACGTCCACCACGTCGAAGGTCCACCCCGGCGACTCCAGCACGCGGGCGCTGTCGATGGTCAACCGGCCGCGGGCCTCCTTCTTGTCCACGCCCCAGTACCGCTCGACCTGGTACTCGGTGCGGAGGATCTTCCACAGGACACCGGAGCCCTGGCAGGCGTCGAAGACCGAGGCCGCGCCGTAACGGTCGAGGAAGTGACGGCGCAGCGCCAGCTTGGCCGGGAGGTTGTCGTTGTCGGTTTGGGTGGTCATTACAAGGCCCCCCTTTCAAGGTCGCCCCACCAGATGATGTCACCGCGAAAGGGGAGCCCGTGGTTGGCATTGAACCAGTCCCGGAAATCGCAGAAGTCGTCGAAGCCGTCGGCCTGGGCGAAGGCGTCGAGGTTTGGGGGACAACCGGTGAATTCGATGTCAACTGAGTAAGCGGTGATGATGATGCCGAGGGCGCCGGTGCAGATGGACTCGCCCAGCTTACGGCAGGAGCGAGTGCGCATGCCGGTGTAGAGGTACAATCGGTCATCACAGGCGAAGGGTCGTTTCCGCGGCAGGCGGATGGTCTGCCGTTTCTCACCGCTCTCCACCTTCGGAGCGAACCGTCGCTGGAAGTTGAGGGCCGGCATGTCAGATCACCCTGCCGTGGTGGGTGCTCGGCTTGCCATCACACCAGAACTTGCCAGCAATACAGGCAGACTCCTTGTCAGAGATTGATAGGTAGAGCAGCTTTACGTCGAGAATGTCTGCCTCCACGACTGACCGTTGAAATACACAGAAGGCCAGATAGGCTTGCGCTCCTCGACTGAACCCTGCCAGATGGTGCTGGCACAGGCATTTCATTCGAAACAAACCGACTGGAGTCCCGCCATGTCTTTCCTCGACGAACTCATCGCACAGAGCGCAAATCTGCCGGCCAAAACTATCGAGGAGGTTGGTCCCGATGCCGCGGAGGCCTTCGCCGTTGGCGCTCTGGCCCACGGGTGGAAATGGCTTAGCAAAATTCGTTTTATCAAAGGTGTTACGCGGATGTTCACCGGCACTAAACGAAGTGCCGACTTCGACAAGATAAACGGTGAAATATTGGATGAACTCGCTGACCACGGCGCTCAAGCTGATCGCCTCATGCACAAGGTATGGGCCCAAGTCACCTTCAACGCACTTGACCCGGCCTTCACCTCGCCAGAGATCCGACACGAGGACTTGGACCGCCTGGCCATACTGAACGGCACTGACATTCTGATGATTATCCTGATTGGAAATCAAATGCAGGAGGAAGACCCACTTGGGCTTAAAAAACGCCACCTTAACCCGGTCATACCACCTGATTTCTACTGGCACAGAGCCGAACCATTCCTTCGTCAAGTATTTGATATTCGTAAATTGATTGACTACGCGCGTGAATTTTTCGATGGGCAAGATGTATTCTATTCGAACGAAGATCTGCTCTATGTGATTACATCTAGGTCTCATTTCGATAGTATAGTCGAGGTTCCTGCAGGCAGTCTCTTTAAAGTAATCAGAAAATGGTACGTCACAGAAAGGCTCAACACTCCTGACAAAGAAACGCGCAAAACTTATAAAGATATTCTTAATGAATATACAAAGTATCAGGAAAGAGATTGGGACTATCTCTGGCACCTTGAGCTTCCGCTGCATACGGATCGGTTGTATCAAATGATGAAAAATAGGAACATCCTTGAAACTCAGGAATAACCTTCTCATCATCACTCCTTTCCCGTGAAATCGCTGGTCGTGGTGAACAGCTGCACGGCAGGGTTGGCGCTGGCCTGGTCCACCAGGCCGGCGATCTCCCCGAAGTCCACCAGGGGCACGCCCAGGAGGACCCAGGCCATCGCCGGCGGCTCCCGCACCGTCACCGGGGTGAGCGGCGCCGGCGCGTCGCCCAGCAGCTTGTCGAGCTGCTCAAGCTCAAAGCCCAGCTGGTCGCGCAGCTCGACGTCGAGCTGGCGGATCTCGGTGGCCAGCTTGCCGTCGTCCCATTCGCTGTTCTCCCCCAGGCGGTTGTCCGCGATGCGGTAGGCCCGGACCTGGGCCGGGGTGAGGTCCTCGGCCACGTGCACTGGGACGGTCTTGCGGCCCAAGAGCTTGGCGGCCAGGTAGCGGACGTGGCCGACCACGATCACGCCGTCGACGTCCACCACCAGGTGCTGGCGGAAGCCGTAGGCCTTGATGCTCTCGGCCACCTTGCGCACCGCCTCGTCCTCGATGCGGCGCGGGTTTCCGGGGTAGGGCTTCACCTGGTCGATAGGCCGGTCCTCGACGGCCAGGCTGCGGGTCTTGGCGGCGGGCTTCTTCTTGGCCATTATGGGCCTCCTTCCTCTGGGTCGGCCGGGCGTTCCCACCACGGCGCGGGTTCTTCTTCTTCTCTTTCTTCTTTTCTTTCTTCTTGGTCTTGAAGGTTCCAAGGTTCCAAGGTTCCAGCGCCGTCAGGGAAATCCTCCGCGCGCGTGCGCGCGCACGTGAGCGGTTGTGCCTGGTCGCTGGAACCTTGGAACCTTTCTTGCAAGTCGCTGGCTGCGGCGGGCTTATCGTGTTCCAACCGGGTTCCATCGGTTCCAATATCGGGGCGGAATTGCTCCAGGTACTTGTCGCTGGCCTTCTGGGTCGGCTCGTGGGTGGCCTCGCTGCAGCGGTTATCGTAGCCGGCCCCGCTGGCGATCGTCAGGCCGAGCCAGTACCAGCGGTTGACCTTGCTGCCGTTGATGGTTTTGCTCGTCTTCTTCTTGTCGCCGCCCAGCTCGACCAGGCGATCGCGGAGCCGGCTGGCCGACAGGCGGTAGCGTTCGGGCATCTGCCGGCGCTTGCACCAGGCCGCGTAGGCGGTGCTGATGTCGTCCACCAGGGCGAAGGTCCGCTCCCAGTCCGGGCTGCCAACCTTCTCGAAGCGGAGGACCTCCGAGACAAACTCCCAGGAGCGGTCCATCTCGGCCCAGTACTTGCCGGTGGCCTTCTGGACCGACACGGGCTCCTGGATACGCCGGGTCTGGTAGGTGCGCACCGCGCCGGCCACCAACCAGGCCAGGATCACCGGCCCGCCGCGCTTGGGATCGTGCAGGATCCGCTTGTACTTGGGATCGCGCTGGTCATCGGTTAGGGCCTTGCCCATGGGGACGACGACAGCGCGGCGCTTGAGGCCCACCTCGGTCCAGTCCACATAGGGCAGGTTGTTAAGCTCCATCATCAGCGTGAAGGTTGCCCGGTGTTCCTCGAGCTTCGAATACAGCATACGGCTGACCAGGGTGTCGCCGCCTGCGATTTGGTTGAGGACCGAGGCGGCCAGTTTTTCGCCGCGGTCCTGCTCTGAGGCGATGACGATGCGCGTGCCATTCAATCGCTGCAGGTCGTCGCGTACCCGGTACTGCTTCTCCTGCACGAAGGACTTGGACTCGGCCGTCATGGCAAGATCGCCGCCGAGGGCCGCCTTGACCCCCTCCATTGCGGTGCCTTTGCAGCTGCCGGCCTCACCCCAGAGCATGTAGAACTTTTCCAGCTCGTTGTGCCCATAGAGCGAGTTGCCCATGATCAGCTGGTAGTAGTCTCGCAGCTTGGGATCTGGCTTAGGCTTTTCGCCCTCGGCCGGTTTCTTGTAAGGGGTGCCGGTGGCCATGTGGTCGAGGACCTCGTGCCAGAGGGTCACGGCCTTCTGGTCGAGAAGGTCCCCGTTGCTGAGGAAGGGCACCTCCGTGCCGCGGGTGATCATGTGCTTGGGATCGTGTGGCAGCAGCTTGCCGCAGCTGAGGTCCACCGTGCCGTTACCGCAGGCCAGCAGGTTCGGCTCCTGGTCGAAGACCGTCGGCCGCACGGCGATCCGCCGGTCGGCCTGGGCGATCGTCATAAACTTGCGGATGTGGTTGTAGTCCTGGGCGCGCTTCGCGCCGCGGCGGCAACCGCTGAGTTGCTCCTGCAATTCCTTGCGGGCCTGGCCCGTGACCTTGTTGTCGCCCTTCTCCGTTTTCTCCCGCAGGTGGGCTTCCAGTTCGGTGGCCCGGGCCAGGTATTCCTTGGCCACCTGCTCGGCCGTCTCGATGGCCAGGTTGAGCGCGTGGTCGTCGTCGTCGCGTTGCCACCATTTCCCCGACCACACGTAGAATGTCTTGTGCAGCTTGCAGTAGACCAGGCGGCCACGGTGCTGCGCGGCGAAGCGCCAGGCCATGTAGACGTCGGTGCCCTTCTTCATCCACGCCGGCGGTTGCTTGTCGTCCTTCTCGTCGGCGCCGGGTGTCGAGACGTCCTCGGGCTCCTGCCGGTAGAAGGTCACCTCTGCCAGGATGTCCTTGTGCCCGGGCGGCTCGTCCCAGTCGGCCGTGACCGCCTGGATCGCCTGCACCACCTGCACCACGTCCCCGTCGAGCAGGCCGGCTTCCTTGCACTTGGTGAGGAGCTTCGCCAGCCAGCCGCGGCAGGCCGGCTCCTGCTCGACGACGGCGCGGATGGCATTGGCCAGCGGATCAGCTGCCACGGGTCGCCCTCGCCACGTAGGCCACCAGGGTCACCACGAAGATCACCCCGGCGGCGTTCCCGCAGAACAAGCACGTGTCGAAGGGCACCCGGAGCATAAGCCCCGCCAGCACCACGTGCGACCAAAGCAACAGCGCAGCGCCCGCCAGCATCCCCACCCAAGCCAGCCAATAAAAACCCAGCGCAAAAAACTCAAAAAAGTTGTGTCTGGTGAATCCGCAAAGCGGGGTCTTGTTCTGGGGGTCGAGATAGGACCCGAAGTGTCGCTTTGGCCGCGTTCCCGCCCCCGTGGGGTGGGGGGAGGTGGGGGTCGAGGGGAAGGACGTCATGGCGCGGCCGCTCCCCGGCCGCCTGCGGCGGCCCTGCCCTGCGGCGGTCGGTAGCGGGCGTCGGGCGCCCGCAGCATCAGCTGGTCGACCAGGTCGGTGCCCCACCAGATCCTCGTCCACAACCATAGTTGATTGAACCGGGCGCGGAGTACGGCCCAGACGTTCGGCTGCTCCACGGCCAGGTAGGCCAGGCGGGTGATGCGATCGTGCAGCCACACGAACCAGTCTTCATCCAGGCGACGGTAGGGCCGGGCGATATGGCCGTGGTCGGCCTGCACGATGTCGGCAGCCAGGTGTTCATCGTGGTCGGAGGCGAAGGCGCAGAGGTCGGGGGAGACGTACACCATGTGCGCGCCCATGAGGAAGGCCGGCCAATCCTCGCAAGAGAGATCGCCGGCCTTCACGTGATCGCCGTCGTAGGTGTCGAAGATGGTCTGCCGCATCGTGTCCTCGTGTCTCTATGTCCGTGTAGGAGGGCCGGGGATAAGTGGCCGCGCCCAAGCGATTGCCTCTACCCATGTTCCCCCGAACTGGACACCTGGGCGCGGCCGTGGTTATCAAAGATCAGGCCGGCCAAGGCCGGCGGCGTTCGTCGTCGTCTTCCAGGGTGATCGTGAAATCCTTGCGTCGGCCGCGGGGCCGCCGCATGACGGCGTTGGTGGTCAGGGTGACGACCAAGAGCAAGCCCACGCAGACGGCCGCACCGACGCGACGCCACCAGGGAACACGCAGCCCCAATTCGAAGGCGTAGGCGGCGATGCTGCGGTCGAGGGCGCGCATCATCGCATCCCGGGCATTCTGCAGCTGGTGGAATGCCTCCATGCTGGGCACGTGGTCGTGTCGTATGACGTCGGGCACGTCGGCCACGGCCTGCAGCACGTTGGCACAAGCTGCCAGGGCCTCGTGGGCGACGTCCTGCACCTTGGGCCCGGGCTCGTCGCTGTCGCTGTCGGCGTGCGCCAGGTGGGCGATGATGCGGGCCAGATCGTTGGTGCCGAGGCCCTGGCGCTCGAGGCGAGCGATGATGACCAGGTCCCGCAGCGCCCACTGGTCGATGGACCACCCCTTGAGGCGGTCGGCCAGGGCGCCGCGATCCATGCCGCGGCTACCATCGCGGCCTGGCAGGCAGGCGGCCACCTTGACCACGCCCAGCTGGTAGACGGTGGCCAAGAGGATCTCTGTGGGGTCTTGACTCCCCTTGCCGTACCAGGTGCGCGGCAATTCGTGTCGGGTCATCCCAGCACCCCCTCCCTATCATGGTTTTGTGAAACAGCCGGGAGGATGCCGTTGAGAACGTCGATCATGTTGAGCAGCACGTCCTGCCCCACGGCCATGGTCTTGCCCGTGGATCCCCTGTATCCCGACTTCCTGGCCAGGTCCTTGATGCGGGCCACGCTGACGTGGGGAAACCTCTCCCGCAGTTCGTCCAGGCCGAAGGTGTTGGGCGTGTTCAACTCCAGCAGCCGGTTGAACCGACCGATGGCCATCACGAGGGCCCTGCCCGTTTCCTCGGACAGGGCCGTCATCGCCGCACCCCCAAGAGGTCGTCCGCGATGGCCAGTGCCACGCTCTCCTCGTCGAGCCCTGGCACCCGAATCAGCAGCCGGATGGTTTCGTCGTTCGGCCGGGTCTTGCCCGTCACCAGCCGCCGCAGCGTGTGGTAGCCGATGCCCCAGGCCTCGGCGGCCGTGGGCAAGGTGCGATCGCCCATGGCCTTCCGCAGAAGCCGGGCAAGGGCGGTTGGGGCGTTTTCGGGATGGGTATCGAGGGTCATGATTAGTTATTACGTTTCCGTAATAGACACAGATACATTAGCGGACTGTAATATGCAAGGATATTATTTGCAGAGCGTGATAGTTTCTCATAAACTGTCACTTCCTGCATTTATGGAGTTATTGCATGTCTTTATTCAGCAATAACTTAGGCGCGTTGCTGGAACGCGAAGGCCTGAGCCAGTCTGCCTTCGCCAGAATGGTTGGTGGCTCCCAAGCGCAGGTTTCCCAAGTCCTACGTGGGGTGACCAAGCCCCCAAAGGACCGCAAGCGGCTCCTGCGTTGGGCTGACGCTCTACGTCTCGAAGGCCAGGAACGGGAGCGATTCCTCTACGAGGCCGACTTGGCGCGGTCGCCTGCCACAGTTCAACGCACCTTGGCAAACAAAGGTGTGGCTTCTCCCGTAGACCTGCATACTGAGGCCATGAACGATCTTGGCGATTACTTGCAGGAGTTGATGGAAGCCAATGGGATCACGGCGAACCAGCTGGCCGCGGGGATCGAAGCCGACATCAAGATCATCGAGCAGTACCTCACCGGTACTCCGATCCCTGAGAACGACGTCGACAGCATCGCCAGGTTCTTTCGGCTCGAAGGCACGCAGCGACTACGGTTTCGCCATCTGGCCGAAATCTGGTCTACCGTGCCAATCGGAAAGGCCCGCAAGAACTTCGTCGAGATATTGGATCGGCTGATTGCCGACGAGGAGCGATTGACGGCGATGCGTCAAGCCATGGGCGAGTAGCGTGGCCACCGTCTACCAGGATTCGAAGACCGCGGGCGCCTGGTGGGCAGCCTACCGGCCGGGTCGATGGGAAGGTCGCAAGCGCGGCCGTAAATACCTCGGCCGGCGCGACCGCGAGGTAGCCGAGGAACTCGCCAACGATCTCGAGCGCTGCAGTCAGCAACTGGACGCTGCCCGGCCATCTCGTGGCACCTGCTACCGCGCCGAGGAACTGGGGCTCATCACCGAGGAGCAGCGCAAGTCGATCTTGGGCGAATACCGAAACGCCAACGCCATGGATCCGAACCCGACGGTCGAGGCCCTCTACGACGCACACCCTTCGACGGTACGGGAGGAGGAGCAGGACCAGCACGCGGCGGTGAACTACGGCAAGTACCTGCAAGCGTTCTTGGAGTGGGCCGACATCACCAACCAGAGCCAGGTGACGCTTGACCTGGTGCAGAAGTACGTCTCCCACCTGCGGAAACTCAAGTGCCCGTGGGATACACGTCGGCACCGGTTGCTGCCTATCCGCCGCGCCTGCGCCATGGGCGCCAGGCTGCACGGCCTGGCCGATCCCCTCTACAAGATGCGCATCGACCCGAAGATGGACGGGGACGTGTCCGACATCGAGTACTTCACCCTCGATGAATTGAAGACCGCCCTTGCGTGGGGCGGCTCTTACCAGGAAACCATCGGCTGGCGAAAGAAGGACAGGAGCGGAAAGATCGTCACAGGGAACAAGGTCGTCACCAAGGAATTTCCAGTCGGCCCACGCGAATGGACCGTCATCGCCCTCGGTGCCTTCCATGGCATGCGGCCGAGTGAATTGATCCGCATACGCTGCGGCGATCTCCGGGACGGTGTGTTGCAGATCGGTCTGCGGGAGCGCAAGACCAGGGCCAGCCGTCGAGACATCCCACTAGCACCTACGGCCAGGACCTGGTGCGAGGAGCTGGCCGACGGCCGCAAGTCCAACGACTACCTCTTGCTCTCTGACGGTAACTGGGAGACGGGTGACGATGGCAAGAAGCGCCGGGTGCCCGGCCCTTTTCGGGCGTGCAGCTTCGGTCCATGGGTGACCGGGTGGATGGCGAAAGCCACAGGCCGCACACTACCAGCCAAGGCGATGCGCAAGAGCTTTGGGAACATCATGGTGCAGATAGGCATTGATGAGCGTTACATCGAAGCCTATTATGGCCACAAGTCCCGGCGTTTCGAAGCAGTGACCAACGACCATTACGTCCATGCCGCCCGAACTCGCGAATTAATTAAGGCAGGAGTGCCTGCTCGCATTGAGGAGTTGCTGACATGAGTAACAGCGACGATATAGGTTGGAGCGGCTGTTTTCTATTTACAGGATTCTGTGCGCTACTATATCTACCCGTTCTCTTTTTTCCAGATAATGGTGGAGCAAGAGGCTTGGCTGTTCTGGGAGCGCTCTTTGCCGTTGGTTTCATTTGCACTCATAAGATTAGGCGAAATGAAAAAGGCGAGATCTCCGTTATTCGTGCAGACTCAGACAATACAGACGATGATAAATCAATCAGGTACTGCAAGTGTGACCATTGTCGATGCAAAGCTAAAGGAACAGTTAAAGAATTGCGTGCCCAGGGATGGATTGATTTTTATCACAAGGTCGACATCACCCCTTTTAAATCATTCTGTTGTCGGGCATGTGTCGAAGCTGCAATGAAAGCTGGGAAGTTAGATGGCTTTGAGGAGATTGTTCTTTAATACAGGACACATTGAACCATTTTCAAGGATTTACGGGACGAAATCGTGCTGTAGTTTTTTTT
>Ga0272441_10003507_pt1 | contig 29715 bp, 26 predicted proteins | sample SSMProp6N_FD_193582 | JGI IMG/M metagenome (GOLD analysis project Ga0272441, IMG submission 193582) | Marine sediment archaeal communities from Little Sippewissett salt marsh, Falmouth, MA, United States - SSM-Prop-6N | ecosystem: Environmental > Aquatic > Marine > Wetlands > Sediment ... | reverse complement strand
ATTTATCGAAAAATCAGGGATGCCCGCATTTACCGCATCAATGGGACGCGGGGTTATTCCAGATACGCACCCGCTGTGCTTCGAATCCTCGCTGGTAATCAGGCCAGGTGCCGGGTTTCTGGGGACAGCTACATCCGATCTGATTATTCTGCTCGGGAACCGTATCAGCATGTACTATGCAACAGGCGATATTTTTGACAAAGCCGCTAAGATGATACAGGTTGACATCGAACCGGAGGAGATCGGGCGCAATCGTTCGATTGATCTGGGAGTTGTCAGTGACATAAAGACCCTTCTCAAAGAATTGAACCGCCTGGTCGATGAAAAAGGTATTACCGAGAAACTTAAGAAACAGTTTGCCCCATGGATAGCAGAGCTTAAAGAATCCGAAAGGCAAGCCAAGGAAATGGCGGCCCTCAACTGGGAAAATTCCAATCTTCCGATACATCCGATGCGTCTGGCAAAAGAAATCGATGAGTTCCTGGACCGCGAAGACGACATGCTCATGGTGGACGGTGGTGATACTCAGGTCTGGATGGGCATGACACGAACGGCCCGTAAATCCGGCTATTCATTTGACTCGGGCATATACGGCTGCCTCGGGGTAGGAATCCCTTATGCAAATGCCGCCAAACTGCTGAATCCGGATAAAAGGGTATGCCTGATAATCGGAGATGGATCGGTGGGCTTTAATTTCATGGAATTTCAAACTGCCGTATACAAAGATATTCCAATCGTGGTTGTTGTCTGTAATGACTGCGGCTGGGGCATGATACGTCACTCACAGGAGATCAAACTCGGTTGTTCCATCGATGTAATGTGCGACACCGGCAAGGTACACTATGAAAAGCTGGTCGAAGACCTTGGCGGAACGGGTTTCTTTGTAGAAAAGATTGAAGATATTAAGCCCGCCCTGGAAGAGGCCTTTGCATCCGGCAAGCCTGCCTGTATCAATGTCATGGTCGATCCAACCCCGCAGAGTCCTGGGAGTGTCGCTCTGGCAATGATCGGCGGGTATAAGATGGAAGACTTCATGTAATACAGTGGTGCTCTAAAGTGTATATTCAGCGGTTGAATAGATTCGAATGAAACTGGGTACATGCATATGATTCAATAAAAAGAGAAAAAAAATCGAAAAAACGAAAAGAAAGGAGAATGCTAGTATGGCAAAATTAAAAATGACCCCTAGTGAAGCCCTTGTGGAAACTTTTGTGGCCGAGGGAGTGAATACAACATTCGGCATTGTCGGTTCGGCGTACATGGATGCTCTTGATCTGTTTCCTGATGCCGGTATCCGGTTCATTTCAGTGGCGCATGAGCAGGCTGCATGCCACGCGGCCGATGGTCTGGCCCGGGTGACCGGCAAACCGCAGGTATGCATTGGACAGAACGGACCCGGTGCAGCAAATTTTGTCTCAGCTATGGTTGCCGCGTACTGGGCACATTCTCCGGTAGTTGCCATAACGCCTGAGACCGGATCAATGGGGATCGGTAAGGGAGGATTCCAGGAACTGGACCAGATGGCGATGTTCAGCGAGCAGACAGTATATCAGGTTCGCGTTAACAGTCCCCAGAGGATTGCCGAACTGGCACGGCGGGCTTTTTATATGGCCAAGCTTGAAAACGGTCCGGCCCAGCTAAACATTCCGCGGGATTACTTCTATGGGATCTGCGAGGATGAAATTTATACCACTTTGGAGATTTCACGCGGTTGCGGTCCGCGCAAACAGATTGAAGAGGCAGCCAGGTTGTTGGCCCAGGCCAAATATCCGGTGATTCTGGCCGGCGGTGGGGTTTCGCAGGGTGATGCACTGGAAGAAGTCAAGGGCTTGGCCGAATATTTGAGCGCACCGGTCTGCAACAGCTACCTGCATAACGATTCTTTCCCGCAGAAGCACCCCTTGTCGGTCGGACCGATAGGATACTGCGGATCCAAGGCCGCCATGCGCACGATCGCCAAGGCCGATGTGGTCATAGCTCTCGGGTCCCGCCTGGGGCCGTTCGGAACATTGCCGCAGTATGATATTGAATACTGGCCGGCCAATGCCAAGTTGATCCAGGTCGATATCAATCCGCGGGTTTTCGGCTTAAGCAAACGGCCGGATGTGGCCTCTGTCGCAGATGTCAAGGAATTTACGGCCGAGCTTCTTGCAATCGTCAAGGAAATGAATGCCGACCTGGAAGTAAACAAGGAACGTCTTAAAGATATTGAGAAAGAGAAAAAGATCTGGAGCGATGAACTGGAAGAGTGGTCAATCTATACCCAGAAACTGATGCATCCCCGCAGATTCCTGCGCGAACTTTCGCAGGCGATTCCCACCAATGCCATTATTTCCACTGACATCGGAAACAATTCCTCCATGTGTAATGCCTATTTCAATTTTGATGGAATTCGGCAGCATATTTCAGCCCTGAGTTGGGGTAACTGCGGCTTTGCCTATGGTGCAGCCATGGGAGCCAAAATTGGGCGACCCGATGTACCGGTGTTTGCCTTCCAGGGCGACGGTGCATTCGGGATAAGTGGTATCGCCGAGGTAATGACCGCTGTACGCGAGAATATTCCGGTTATCGCCGTTGTGGCCAATAATCACGAATGGGGAGCCGAAAAGAAGAATCAGATCGATTACTACGAAGACCGTTTCATCGGAGCCAATCTGGATGCAAACCCCAACTATGCCAAGATCGCCGAAGACATGGGCGCCAAGGGCTACCGGGTTGAAGATTATAACGATGTACAGGATGTGGTCAAGGATGCCATTGCTTCCGGCCAGCCCTGTGTGATTGACGCCGTGATCGAAGGAGGAGAAAAGGTTCTGGCCGAACCATTCAGAAGAGATGCGCTGAAGATGCCGGTGCGCTATCTCGATAAATACGCGCATTTGAATGCCAAGTAAGTCGTAGCTATTACGGGCTCATGAAAAAAGGGGAGGTTCTTTTTTGGAACTCCCCTTTTTATTATAGATTGTAAAACCTTAGGTAGACAGATACTTTTTTGATGTATTATATAAATCTAAAATGCTCTTGAAATGTATGTGGTTGACTGGAGAAATTTGCAACAGCACAAGGCAAGGTGATGATAAAACATGAAAATTCTTGTGATTAATTCTGGTAGTTCTTCAGTTAAATTTACGGCTTTTGATATGCGGGATAATACCGAGATGGCCAGCGGTGTTGTGGAACGGATCGGGCTTGACAACCCGCAGCTCAGTTATACAGATTCCCGGGGAAGTCATATCAAAAGACAGGTCCCCGTATCGGATGTCAGAAATGCTGTGGGCATCATCATCGGATGTCTGACTAATCAAGAGTATGGTGTTGTAAAGGTCAAAAAGGAAATTGAGGCAGTCGGTCACAGGGTGGTCCATGGTGGCGAAAAGATAACAGCGTCGGTGATTGTAACAGATGCGGTCAAATCCATTATCGCCGAGTATGGGGAGCTTGCCCCTTTACACAACCCACCCAATCTCAAAGGGATCGAAGCCTGTGAAGAATTTTATCCCCATGCACAACAGGTAGCGGTATTTGATACCGCTTTTCATACCACGATTCCTGATCATGCTTTTCTCTATGGATTACCCTACAGCTTGTATACCCAGGATAGAATTCGACGGTATGGCTTCCACGGGATCAGTCACAAGTATGTTTCCCGGGAGGCGGCCAGATATATAGGGCAGCCTTTAGAAAAACTGAAGATCATCACCTGTCATCTTGGTAACGGATGCAGTATCACTGCAGTCGACGGCGGCAGGAGCGTTGATACCAGCATGGGCTTCACCCCGCTTGAAGGCCTGATCATGGGGACACGTTGCGGTGATATAGATCCGGCAATTGTATTTTACCTTATGGAGCATAAAAAACTTGATAATTTGCAGGTCAACAAGTTGCTCTCGAAACACAGTGGGATGCTTGGGTTGGCAAATATAGGCAGTAATGATCTGCGCGATATAATCGAAGCCCGCGACAGAGGCGATACGCAGGCGGACATTGCAGTCAGGGCCTTTGCCTATCGCATTAAAAAGTATATCGGGTCGTATGTGGCTGCCATGGGAGGTCTGGATATACTGGTTTTTACCGCCGGTATAGGTGAGAATTCCCCACTGATTCGTTCGATGGCCTGTAAAGGACTTAACAGACCTAGCGGACTGGGCATTATGCTGGATGATGAGAAAAATGCAGACGGCAACTGCAAGTTATGCGCAATTCACCATGATACAAGCCGGGTCAAGGTTCTGGTGGTTCCCACCAATGAAGAATATGAAATTGCCAAGGAAACCATGCATGTGGTTCAGAATAGAGATAGAATAAGAACATGACAAAAGAGGGCTGTATCAGTGTGAATAGACACCATCTACAATGTAAATTCGAATGTTGGACTGAAATCCAACTGCATGCAGCAAAGGAAAATTGAGGAGGAAAAATGCCAAAGATATCCATCATTGGAGCCGGCAACGTGGGCAGCCAGGCGGCGTTCTATTCGGCTTTGCGAGGGCTTGGCGATATTGTTCTACTTGATGTGGTGGAAGGGCTTGCCGCGGGCAAGGCCCTTGACATGCTGGAGTCGATGCCGATAGCCGGAGTGAACAGTAAAATTATTGGAGGCACCGATTATAATCTCACCAGGGATTCGGACATAGTGGTCGTCACCGCCGGTATTGCCAGAAAACCGGGGATGTCACGCCACGATTTGATTGAAACCAACAGCCATATCATGCTCTCGGTTATTCCTGAAATTGCCGAAGCATCGCCGGAAAGCATCCTGATCGTGGTAACCAATCCTCTTGATGAAATGGTACACCTGGCCTATACATTAAGCAATTTTCCCAAAAAGCGCATATTAGGCATGGCAGGGGTCCTCGACAGCGTACGCTTCAGAACGTTTATCGCTCAAGAACTGGGTGCTGATATCAAAGATGTCGAAGCCATTGTTTTGGGCAGCCATGGTGATTTGATGATTCCGCTGGTGGAATACTGTACAGTAAAGGGTGAGAAGATTTCTAACTTGCTTTCTAAGGAAAAAATCGATGTGATTGTGGAGCGGGTCAGGAAAGGAGGAGCTGAAATCGTCAAACTGCTTAAGACGGGCAGCGCTTTTTTTGCCCCTGGGCTTTCGATTGCAGCCACTGTGGAGGCTATTATCAAGGATCAGAAGAATATTATGCCCTGTTCGGTTCTGCTGCAAGGTGAGTATGGTGTCGAAGATGTTTTCATCGGCGTTCCGGTCAAACTCGGTAAAAACGGTGTGGAGGAAATTATCGAGTTGGAGTTGAATAAAGACGAGCGTCTGGCTTTTGATAAATCGGTAAGTCAGATAAAAACACAATAAAGAAAGAGCGAGGTTATTGCCTGTCATGCCAAAGAATAAATCGTCCGAACATGATACCGCCCTTAGTGTATCCAAGAGTGGTTGGGATTTGATCAATGATCCCCAGCTCAATAAAGGAACGGCATTTTCTCTTAGGGAACGGGATGATTTTGGTCTGCACGGATTGCTTCCGCCAAAATGCGCTACTATGGAAACCCAAGTCTACCGCATCATGGAGAATTACTATCGCAAGAGCGATCCACTGGATAAGTTCATTTTCCTGACATCTCTCCAAGACCGCAATGAGACTCTGTTTTATCGCATTCTTTTAGATCACCTGGAGTCGATGACCCCTATAATCTACACACCGACCGTTGGCCTGGCCTGCCAGCAGTTCGGGCACATTTTTCGTCAATCCAGAGGTATGTACTTTTCTTCTGAGGATAGAGGAAAGATCCGCACCATTATGGATAACTGGCCCCAGGATGATGTTGACATCATTGTAGTAACCGACGGCAGTCGTATTCTGGGCCTGGGGGACCTAGGCGCCAACGGAATGGGTATTCCGATCGGTAAGCTCTCACTCTATATTGCCTGTGGCGGAATTTATCCCAGCAGGACATTGCCGGTCATGATGGATGTCGGGACCAACAATATAGATTTTCTCAATGATTCTTTGTACCTTGGCATAAATCAGACCCGCCTGAGGGGTGAAGCCTATTACGATCTGATGGATGAATTCATGCAGGCCGTTAATGATCGCTGGCCCGGGATTCTGGTTCAATTTGAGGATTTCTCAAACGATCATGCCTTTGCTCTGTTGGATCGTTATCGGGAAGACTATTTATGTTTTAATGATGACATTCAGGGTACTGGTTCGGTGGCATTGGCAGGTTTGATTAGCGCGCTTAGAGAAACAGGCGGAAACCTGGGTGACCAGAAGATTGTTTTCTTTGGAGCCGGGGCTGCCGCTATCGGTATTGCCAACATGGTAGCTGCGGGCATCATGGAAGAGGGCGGCATCAGTATGGATAAAGCCCGCAGATGTTTCTGGTTCCTTGATTCAAATGGTCTGGTATCCACAAAACGGGGTGACCAACTTGTTGAGCATAAACTGCCTTATGCCCGCAACGAGGTGTGGCTGCCGGATCTGCTTGCAGTCGTGAAAAAAGTCAAACCAACGGTTCTTATGGGCTTGAGCGGCCAACCTCAATCATTCAACGAAGAGGTGTTAAGTGAAATGGCCCGGCATGTAGAAAGACCGATTATTTTTGCTCTTTCGAATCCGACCAGCAAGGCGGAGTGCAGTGCAGAGCAGGCTTACAACTGGACAGAAGGCAGGGCCATTTTCGCCAGCGGCAGCCCGTTTGATCCTGTCGAATATAAAGGCAAAGTCTACATACCAGGCCAGGGTAACAATATGTATATATTCCCAGGTATCGGTTTGGGAGCATCATTGTGCGGGGCCAAAAAAATAACTGATTCGATGTTTTATGTTGCCGCCAAGACGCTTGCCAGCAGGATTACCAGGGAGAAACTGGCACAGGGGAATGTATTCCCGGAACTGAATCGCATCCGTCAGATAACTGAGAGCATCGCTTCGGCGGTAATCCGTTTGGCATATGATCAGGGCTTGGCCACCGAGCCCAAGAGCGATGATATTCTGAAATTTATCCAGAGCAAAATGTACCACCCGGTTTATAAAGACTATGTAAAGGCCTGAGAATTATATTGTGGTAGAAATCTTAGGCAAGAACTGTCTACATATTATTTAAGTTCGGCAGGAGAATGATTCCGTCGGCACTTGTGGCCAGAGATGTATACGGTTTTACGTTCAGGGCCTTGATGGTGGAATCTTTAATGCCGGCAAAGATTGCCGGGGTTATATCCAGTGCTTTCGGGCAGCTCATATTAATCGCATCGGGCCACATTACTACCGAAAATGTATTGTAATCGGACAGATAGTCGGCCAGCGACGGAGAGCTGCCGCAATTCCAGCGGACGTCTTTTAATACATGTCGTTCGCCGACAATCACGATTCCCTTTGTGTCCGGATGAGAGCTGAAGTGGTTTGTTATGCGGGACGCCATCCATTGGTCGCGGGAACAATTAACCGGCATTGGTTTGTCTATGGCCACAATATTCAGGTCAAGGTCACGTGCCTTGTCAAGGATTGCACAATAAGACCTGGATTCGATAACATTCCACAGTTCTATGGTTTTTACCGGTATAGCACCATACATGAACAGTTCGATAATTTCCTGCTCCGATGATGGAATTTCCACAAAAAGTGTGTTGATCTTTGTCTGATTTACAAGTTCAGGCAGGGCCTTGATGATGATATTATGTATTGTTGAGTCTTTATGGTGTGTGCCGATTAAAAGCAGATTGTTCGCACGAGCCTTATCCAACAGGTAGTGTGTCGGAGAATTGCCATGCTCTTTGGAATAAGCCAAGTAATCCTCATAGGGAGAACTGCCCAGTAAACCAAGCAGGGCAAGACACAAAATAATCGTGATGTAGTATCTAAGATGTTTTTTCATACTGTACTTTTCGGTTGTTTTCCTCTTTACATGAAGCCTTCCTCTTCGTCAAGATATGCTTTAATTTTCAGGGTAAGTTCAGCCAAGCTTTCGATAGAACAGGCCTGTCGTCTGAACCGGGCAGCTCCTGGTAAACCTTTGACATAAGATGAAACGAATTTGCGCATATAAAGAAGGGCCTTGTACGAGCCCAGGTATGAGCAGAGAAAGTCCAGATGTTTAAGCATGACTTCTTCTCGTTGTTTGGGGGTAGGGAAAAATCCTTCGCTCAGTTCCTTGAAGATCCAGGGCCGGCCCACGGCTGCCCTGCCAATCATGCAGGCATCAGCTCCCATCTTTTTCAGGTTATCAATGTCCTTCTTGGTCTTAATGTCGCCACTGGCAACAACAGGCAATGAGGTTATTTGTTTGATATCGGCAACAAGTTCCCAGCGAGGTCTCCCCCGATACATATCGGAACGGGTACGGGGGTGGAGGATAATGGTGTCAATGCCTGCTTTTATCAGATTTTCAGCCAGAATAGCCGCATTGACGGATAGGCTGTCCCATCCTGCGCGCATCTTTACGCTGACCGGAAGGCTCACAGCACTGATTATCGCCTCGGTCATGCTCAAAGCCCGGTCGGGATCCTTCATCAGGGCAGCCCCGGCACCTTTTACGACAACTTTCTTCACCGGGCAGCCCATATTGAGGTCGATGCCGTCGAATCCTTCATCTTCAAGGATCCTAGAGGCCAGGGCGGCATCGTGGGGCTGGGAAGCAAATATCTGAGCGATAAGGGGCCTGTCTTTTTCGGGGCGTTCAAGCAGCTTTAACGTGTTGCTGGTGTTTCGCACCAATCCGGTAGCGCTGATCATTTCGGTATAGGCCAGTTCTGCGCCGAATTCCCGGCAAATAATGCGCATGGGCCAATTGGTATAACCTGACATGGGAGCCAGAAAGAGAGGATTTTTGAAATTGATGTTATAGATTTTCATCTTGTTGGAACAATGCCCCCTGAGAGAGATTGTTATGAACCATGGACTTATGGATGGTATTCATGACGGCTGTTTTTTCCAGGGCCCATTCCGGTGCAACGAGCTCATGCGGATGTGGGTCGCCGGTTATTCGCTGTACAACCATGTCGGGCGGCAGATGTGCAAGGACTTGTGTAACCGCCGCAGCATATTCATCCAGGCTGAGCGGCTTGTATTGTCCATTGTAATACATGTCGGCCAGGGGAGTTTCTTTAACCACGTACATCAGATGAATTTTGATATCCGTAATCGGCAGTTCGGCAACCAGGCGGGCAGTGTCCAGATACTGCGGCAGGCCTTCACCGGGCAGCCCGATGATAATATGGGCACAGACCCTTACGTTGTAGTGCGAGGTGAGCCTGACAGCGTCGACAAATGTCTGCACATCATGACCGCGGTTTATTCTTTTGAGGGTTTCGTCACTGGCGGATTGCAGACCATATTCAATCCATGTCAATCTCTTGTCGGCATAACTATCAATCAGAGACAGCTTTTGCTCGTCAATACAATCGGGCCGGGTGCCGATGGACAACCCCACGATTTGAGGGTAGTCGAGAATGGTATCGTAGATCTCCTTGAGTCGCTCCGGCGGAGCATAGGTGTTTGAGTACGACTGAAAATAGGCAATAAAGGCTTTGGCCTTGTAGCGCCGCGTCATGGCCTCCATCTGGGTCTCGATCTGTTCTTTGATGTGCAAACCTTGAATTGAGGCTCCGGTGCCAGCGCCGTATTCGTTGCAATAAATACAACCGCCTTTTTTGTTTATATCCCGGTGGGGACATGACAAACCTGCATCCAGGGTGATCTTTTGCACCCGCATTCCGAAATGTTTGCGCAAGAAGGAATTAAACGTGAAGTAGCCGGGATTGGACATCAGAGAAATGGGAATTTGAATTCACCGATTCCAAGCTCGGCTGTCAGATTGCGGATGATTTCCTGCAATGGGGCATTGATCGGAACCCCATATTTTTTACGTTTTTTTATCATCTCGAATTCTTTTTCACCTGCCAGGTAGATTCTATCATGGCCGGGGGCTTTTTCAGAAAAGCGTATCTCGCGCATTATAGAGCCGGTTATCATTTTAAACATTTCGATAGGGACAAAGCTCTCTATATTTACTGCCATAAAAAAGTGACCTAGCCGGTGGGGTACCTTCATGTCGCCCTGGAAGCCGCTTAAGGCTTTGCCAAAGCGTCCGCCCGAAAACGATGCGCACAGGATTTCCCCCATGACTCCCAATCCATAACCCTTGTAACCGCGCATCTCTTCACCGGCACCTCCCAGCGGCAGCAATGATGCGAAGCCGCCAACCAGCTTTTTTAAAAGTTTTCTGCTGTCTGTCTGTTCATGTCCGGATTTATCAATGATCAGGCCCCTTGGGGTCTCTTTGCCCTCGCGGGCATATACTTCAATATTGCCCCGCTGGGCAATTGAGGTGGCGATATCCAGCAGAAAAGGGTAGTCATCGTCAGATGGAGCACCAAAGCTGATGGGGTTGGTGCCTATTACGGGTTCTACTCCGAAGGTTGGTGCCACTGAGGGCCTGGCATTGGAAAAAGCCAGGCCGACCATATCGTTTTCAATTGCCATGCTGGGATAGTAGCCTGTGATGCCGAAATGAGAGCTGTTTCTGACGGCAACCATGCCAACATTGGCATTCTTGGCCATATCGATTGCCATCTGCATGGCCTGGTAGGCCACAACGTGTCCCATGCCGTTGTTGCCGTCAATTACAGCGGTGTTGTCGGTTTTTTTGATAACTGTGGTTTTGGTGACAGGGTGCAGAATTCCGTCCCTGATACGATCGACATACATCTTGAACCTGCCGATACCATGAGACTCAATGCCCCTGATATCGGACTCAATGAGTACCTTGGAGCAGATCTCAGCATCAGCACCTGGCAATCCGAGCGCAGTGAACCCTTTTAACATGAAAAGTTCAAGTTCTTTGTGATCAACATAAACAATATCATCCGCAATCTGTTGCATGTCTCTTCTCCTCATCCGATGCTTCTTCAGTTACAGACCATGGATATTTAATCAGGTCAATATGTTTTCAAAAAACAAAAACCATCTGCCCACAGGTAGCCTTTAATATTTTAATAGAGGATTTCAAGATGCTTGGCCATATTCATGAGCAAACCATAAGAATCCTCGGCGTATGCCATCTTATAGGGTGTGATTTTTTTTGATTCGAATATCAGTTGATGTAATAACTTGCGTTCCTGCTCTTCGGCCAGGGTCTTGTCATGGATATTGAGCATGATCTCTGATTCCAGATACGAACTTCTGATCGAAAGATTGAAAGAACCAATGCTGAGCCAGACCCCGTCGATAATAAACTGTTTGGTATGCAGGTAAGGGCGAAAATTGCTGGTTTGCCTGGTGCCTGTATATTCGTAAATGCGCACTCCTGCTTTAAGCAATTCACGGTAGTGATTCAACGAGATATAGTGACACAGGGAAAATGCCACTTCCTCGCCCGTTTCAAGCGAGTTCGTGAGGATGCGGACATCCACTCCGCGAAGGGCTGCATCCCTGAGGACTTGGTTGAGTTTAGGGGGCAGGGCCAGATACTGGGAGGTGATGTATAGTTTGTTCTGTGCCATGTTGATTGCGCTACACAGCATATCAAGGGTATAATAAGTTCCTTCCCAGGGTTTTGATTGGACTGTTCTGACAGAGGTAGTTTCTCCCCGGGATATGTTGATGGTGGGGTCTGTGATGGCTCCTCCGAAATCTTTCCAATTTGTTGCAAAGACCCTCCCGATTTCATTTACCACCGGGCCTTTAAGCAGCACGTCCAGGTCCTTCCACCACCAGAAATAGCAGTCGCTGATATTTCTGCCCCCGACAATGGCGTAACTGCCGTCAACAACGAGCATTTTTTCATGCAGGGCATAATCCACGAACACATCTTTGCCCTTGTCGTCAATCCATTGTTGAAACAGGGCGGTGTCCGGCATTGATGAATATATCCGGTAATCCCGGCGCATTTTTTCCAGCCAGGGCAAAGTAATGGACCGGGCATTGCTGGGAAAACCAATGTCACCGGCAACAATTACCTCAGCTCCGTGTTTTCTCAGTTCAATGGGGGTAAGTGGTGATTTGGCAAGTTGTGAGTAGCGGGTGAGCAGCACTTTAACTTCAATCCCCTGTTCGGCTTTGTCTTTCAAAATCTCAACGATCTGGGAAGACAGTCCGCTATCGTCCAGATAATAGGTCTGGAGATAGATAGTTGATTTGGCATTCTGTATAGTGTCGACCCATTGTTGAAAGGCATCAGGTCCTTTGTTCAATAACTCGACTTGGTTTCCTTCAATAACCTGACTGTTTGATATCGCATCGAGTATTGCCTGATTTTGCTCGCATAGGATCGTTGGTTTTAGATATGAGTCGGAGTGCGCAACGTGTATCTCGGTTTCTGTCGAGACACGCTTTCCGTTCTCGCTGGTAATCTCGATAGGAACTGTGTATTTACCTGCAACTGCCTTGGATTGAAGATCAAGCTCGCAGCAGAACCTTCTCTGGCCGTTTCGGGAACGATAGGCGTATATCCGGCCTAAAGAGATTGAACCCGGTGTATCAACATGGATTGATGTTTTCTCTTTTGGGTGAGCCCTGATACCACAATCGAGATAGACTATGTGGTGTAGGTTTTCATATATGATTTCCGGGTAGACAGTGACATCGGAGATCGTGAGCTGTTCTTCGGTGACATGATTCCATCCGGCGCAGCCCGGTAGGCCAAGAAATATCACAACCAGACAGAGGCGCAGGGTGAAGGTCCTTCTGGAGTCGAATATCTTGGGATACAAATCATATAGCCGATGCGCTTTATTCATGGAAACGGCACCCTAATTGACTGGCAAGAGAAATGCAGTAAAGAGTATCAGAATGATATATCCACAGAAAATGATCTGACATATTCAATGAAGGCCTTGTGGTGACTGGCTGGTGAAAATTGTTTTCTGTAAACCAGGCAGAATTCACGCAGTATATCAGGACCTTCAAGGGGGATTTGAACCAGAACGCCCTGCTGCAACTCACGTCTGACGGCATGGATTGATATGATTGAAATGCCCAGTCCGGATATGACTGCCTCTTTAACCGCTTCGGACGAGCCCATCTCGCTTACAATGTTGAAACCGCGAAAGCCTTTTTGGGTGAAGGATTTGAAATAATCTTCCATGATCGACCTGGTTGCCGAGCCATTTTCTCTGCCGACAAATGGTTCCCTGGAGAGTGTCGCGAAATCGATGGGACCTCTCTTTTCCCATGGGTGGTCTTTCGGGACGATCAGAACCAGACTGTCTTTCCATAAGTTTTCACAACGCAGTTTCCTGTTGTGGATGCGTTTTCCGATAAAGCCGATCTCGACCTGGTCGTTGAGGACCAGTTGAATCACATCGGTACTATCACTCATTGTAATATGGACCTGTATTGTGGGGTGTTTTTTCACCAGCCTTGTTATAGCCAAAGGCAAAATATAAGTGGCCGGTATGGTGCTGGCTCCAACAAAAATATGGCCTGCTATGGCATCTTTTGACAGTTCAATTTTTTGCCTGGCCTCATCCCTGAGTTTGAGTATATTCCTGGCGTATTCATATATGGTTTGGCCTTCTTTTGTCAGCACTATTCCTTTGGCGGACCTGTTGATCACCTTGGCATCGACGAAGATTTCAAGATTTTTGATATGCTTGCTGAGCGATGGCTGGCTGAGCATCATGCGGCTGGCTGCCCGGGAAAAGCTGCCTTCCTCGATCAGAAGCGCCAGAGCTTCCAGTTGCTGGATAGTAATGTGTCTGAATTGATCGATTCCCATGAGAGATCATGCTACCTGATACATTTGATATAATCAATAATAATACATGGAGGTTATATTCATGGAACCTGGCTTTTCAGCTATCGGTGAGAATGTTCAACAATTTTAAATGCTTTTTGGGTCAGGCGTAATAAGAGCATGGATTAAATTTTCCCAGCATTGTTTCTTGTAATTGTATCCATTTTTTTGATAGAAGATTGAGGTTCAAGAAAAAAAAGTACAATTAGGGGGAAATACCAATGAAAAAAAAGGCCATCGTGGTATTGGGATTGTTGCTCGGAATGTCAATTATTTTGAGTTCTTCTGCCTTTGCTGCAAAGGATGCCTGCTGGGAAGCCAAGAGTTCCTGGGACAGGGTCAAAGAAATAGGCGAACTCACTATCGGGATCGACGATGCATTTCCACCCATGGAATTCCGCAATGAAAAGAACGAACTGGTTGGTTTCGATATTGATGCCTCCAGAGAACTCGGCAAAAGGCTAGGCATTAAGATCAAGCATATACCAACGGCATGGGAAGGTGTGGTTATGGCCCTGAAAGTCGGCAAGTTTGACTGTATATGGTCGGGCATGTCAATAACACCGGAAAGACAAAAAGAGATTGCATTTTCCAACCCTTATATTATGGAAAAGCAGATAATGGTTATCAGCGGCAATAATGATACGATCAAGAGTGTAAATGACTTAAGTGAAAACAATGTGGTTGGTGTCCAGGCCGGATCAACCTCGGAAGAAGCTCTGAGTAAGCTCAATATAAACTTCAAGGAAGTCAAACGCTATAAGAACAACACATCCGCCTTCATGGATCTTAAGATTGGAAGAATCGATGGTGTAGCTGTTGATGAACTGGTTGGTCGTTACTACCTTTCCCAGCGCCCCGGCGAGTATAAGGTTTTGCCGGAAGCGCTGACCTCCGAACCGATCGGAATCGGCTTCAGAAAGGATGACGAGGCTCTCAGATTAAAAATTCAGGAAACACTTAATGCAATGTTTGCCGACGGCACAATGCGCAAGATTTCCATTAAATGGTTTGGCGACGACATTACTGAATGGAAATAAAATCACACGTCAGCGTGCGTTGTTGCACGCTGACACTTTTCTTGCTGCTGCTGGTATGTAACGGGATTAATGCCCAGCAGGCAGATCCTTATGAAACCCTGGCTGAAGGCACCCGCTATCTTCAGGAAGGTGATCTTGATGCGGCCCTTGAGTTTTTTCAAAAAGTACCTGCTCCCGGTGAAAATGAAGAGGGTGGTGTCTTCGTTCGGTCACGCATGGAAGCCGCCAAAATATATTTCAGCTACCAGGATTTCAACAACTCGTCCCGGATGTGTAAAGAGATCCTGGCTGTTTTGCCGGACAATCTTGAAGCAAAGAACATGCTGTCTCATATTGAAACTTCCTTGACACCCAGGTGGTTGCGTTTTCTCACAGACATGAAGAAATATATGCCGACTCTGCTCAAGGCATCCTCCATGACCCTGTTATTGGTCATTATCACCATGTTGGCATCTCCGGTAATCGGACTGTTTATTGCTCTTGCCAGGATTAGTCGCAGCCGATCATTATCATCCATTTGCTGGTTTTATATCTGGATATTCAGAGGTACACCGCTTCTGCTGCAACTTTTTTTCATATATTATGGATTGCCTCAACTTGGTCTGACCCTGAACCCGTTTAGCGCGGCCATTCTCGGACTTGTACTGAATTATTCGGCCTACCTGGCCGAGATCATTCGCGGTGGGATCGAAAGTATCGATTCCGGGCAGATGGAAGCTGCCAAGGCAATCGGCATGACCTACTGGCAGGCGATGCGCAGAGTGATTGTTCCGCAAACCTATAAGCGGCTCATGCCACCGATCGGTAATGAATTCATAGCCCTGATCAAAGATACGGCCCTGGTCTCGACCATCGCCATGGTTGAACTTATGCGCGCCGCAGACCAGATCTTTAATGTAACCTTTAATATCTTTATTCTTATCCAGGCCGCCATTATCTATCTCATTATGACAAGTTTTTTTACGATAGCCTTCCGAAGGCTGGAAGACAGGCTGGGAGTATATGAAAATCGATGATTGAAATACAGGATGTCGTAAAGCGCTATAGAGAGCTTGCCGCTGTCGATCACGTCAGTTTGAAGATTGACAAAGGAGAGAAGATCGTTATTATCGGGCCCTCTGGTTCTGGTAAGACAACCCTATTGAAGATGATAAATTTTCTGGAGACCATGGACTCCGGAAAGATTTTATTACAGGGTAAAGAGGTTGGTTACCACAAGGACAGAAATAACAGGCTTGTGCTGGACAAGCAGGAGGTAATCTGCCGCTTTCGTTCCGAAATCGGCATGGTATTCCAGCATTTCCATCTATTCCCGCATATGACGGCCCTGCAAAATGTGATGGAAGGCCCGATCACCGTCAAGAAGGAATCCAGGAAAAAAGTACAAGCAATAGCCCTTGATCTACTTAAAAAAGTGGATCTTCTGGATAAAAAAGATGCCTATCCGGCCTTTCTCTCGGGTGGACAAAAACAAAGGCTGGCGATTGCACGGGCCCTTGCCATGCGTCCGATGATCATGCTCTTTGACGAGCCCACTTCGGCCCTGGATCCGGAACTCGTGGGAGAGGTGTTCAACACAATTAAAGACCTGGCCTCCGAGGGCATGACCATGCTGATTGTAACCCATCAGATGGGTTTTGCCAGAGAAATAGCGGACCGGGTTATCTTTATGGATAACGGCAAATTTATTTTTGAAGGCCTTCCTTCAGATGTCTTTTCAGACAAAATGGACAACCCCCGGGTGAAAAATTTTCTGGCCAAGGTGTTATAAATTTATGAGGCCCATTGATAATGGTGATTGACGATAAACACCAGATTATTACAATTGGAGATTCGCTGACGGCCGGCTGGCAGATGACATACGGTGAATATGCACCGTTTAGTGATGCTACTTTCGGTATGAAACTCGCAACGACCTATCCATATATGTTGGGCCAGATGATTTCACCAAGGTGGGGCGGAGATTTCATTAAGAATCTGGGAAGAAGCGGCAGCACTTCACAGGACTGGCAGCGTGGTTCATCCTGGCAGAAAAGAGAATGCAAGGACTTTCCGCTTAATGGCAAACCCCTGAATGAGCTTATTGAGTCCAAAGAATCACCGAAAATCTGTCTTATGATGCTGGGGACCAACGATGTCAATTTCAGCATACCTCCGGATTGGATCTCTAGGGCCATGGGTGGATTGGTGGGCTACGAAGATCAGGATTTTCTCATGACCCGGGAAAACCTCGTCTCCGTCCTTATTGAACTTAAACATAAAGGAATTTCAACCTATCTGGCTAAAATACCTCCGAACAGGCTGAGTGGTGGTATCAGAACACTCGGCATCGATAAACTCATTTTTAACAATCCGGGTGCGCAGAGCAAGCTGGACAGCTATACCCGCAGGGTCAATGAACACATAGAGGATATCTGGCATTCATATCCGGAACTGGCCAGTCCCGGCCCGGATTTCTACGAATTTCTCCAGGATACCGAGAATATCTGGTGTGATGACAGACTTCACCTCAATACACAGGGCTACCGGCTTATAGCCGAGGCCTGGGCCGATTTGCTAATCTCGGATGGGGTGGTGATTCAGGACCAGGGATGATTGCAAATTGCTCATCTGAAACGATTGCGAAAACTTAAAAAGAAAAAGATTGCCGCATAACCAGACGTATTTTATCTCCTTATTTTCGTTCTTATGTTAAGCTGGGACCAGAAAGCGTCGCATCATATGCAGCAATAATCCCGTGTCTGTTGTCAACGCGGTGTTTTTTCCTTACAATCGGAAACAGAGCGGTCTGGACATTTTTATCTTTCCCCACTACCCTTGTTTAAGGGTTTTGATTTATAATGTTTATGGCAATAAATGCTGTAAAAAGGGAGGAACAAAATGTGTGATACCTTCGCTGTGGGGCCATCCTGTTCAGGATCCGAATTTTCTATATTCGGGAAAAACTCGGACAGGGAACCTGATGAAGCGCATCTGGTTGTCTCTCTTCCCCGCATATCCCATGAAAACGGGGAACATGTCGCGTGCACCTATATTACAATACCACAGGTTGAGATAACCTATGCCGCCGTGCTGAGTAAGCCTTTCTGGATCTGGGGGGCTGAGATGGGCGTCAATGAGAAAGGTGTAGTGATAGGGAATGAAGCCATTTTTACCAAGTATGCCAATGAAAAGAAACCGGGCCTGATCGGGATGGACCTCTTACGACTGGCCCTTGAGCGTGCTGATTGCGCTGATGGTGCCGCAGATGTAATCATCAATCTGATGCAGAGCTATGGTCAGGGTGGAGCATGCGGTTATCGCGATAAACGCATGAGTTATATGAATTCCTATCTGATCATGGACCGGAGCCAGGTCATCGTGCTTGAAACCATGGGTCGGGATTATGCACTGAAATCGTATAAGGAGTATGCCGCCATATCCAATGCGATCAGCCTGAGCACCGATTGGGAACGCAGCTCACATAAGCCGGGGACGGATCTTAAGTCTTTCAAAGATCCTTTTATGACCTATTTTGCAGGGGGTACCTACCGCAGAAAGCACAACATGGATCAGATCAAAGCCAATAAAGGGCGCTTCGATATCGCTGATGCCTTCAAGATGCTGCGGTCTCACCATGCAGATAAACCATTGAAGGGCTTTAACCGTGATGTGTGCATGCATGCTGCTGATCCGCTTATCAGGCGATCCCAGACAACCGGTTCGCTGGTTGTGGCCCTTGACGATACAGATCTTTTTAAAATATTTGTAACCGGTGGCTCAGTTCCATGCCTGACGCCTTTCAAACCGCTGATTCCTGCCCACCTTCCGGATGGAATCGACAGGGGAAGCACACGATATTCGGAAGACTCCCTCTGGTGGATTCATGAGCGTTTCCATATTTCAGCGCTGTTTCGCTATGAGAAGATTCACACGCAAATTGCCCGTAAAATAGCACAACTGGAGCAGGAGTTTTGCCACAGCATGCCATTTTATGCCTGGGATGATAAAGATGAAGGTTTACAAAATCTTTCCAGCGCAGCCTTTGAAAAAAGCAGGAAAATGGAAGACGGGTATCTCGAAAGGTTCGACTCGATAAAAAACGAAGCCGGTATTGTCTTGAGATTATACTGGCAGTCTCTGGCCAGACGAAATATGATTCCTGTTGTATGAGAAAGTATTGTAATTAAAGAGGCTGGAATTATAATGGTAGTTAACTGAAAGAATTAAAAATTATATTTCAGTTGTTATGTAATAAATGCTACATTATTAAGCAATTGATAAGTAATAAATAATTCTACGAAAAGGAGGGTTTTGGTAATGGATTTTAGTGTTCAGAAGGGCTTGGCCCTGATCCGGGGAATTCCCAACTATCCCGTAATTCAATCCAAGGTAAAATACATTTTGCTCGATACGTCTCTTAATGCGCTCGGGGCTGCCTTTGAATTAGTAACAAAGATGGTACCTGAAATGAAAGCGGAGATAGCCGGATGGAATGAGGGACGTAAGTTTGCGGTGGGAGTGCTTCCCAAAGGCCCGTATATTACCCTGGAGAAACGAGGTGATATGATTTTCTATCTGGGCAAAGGCCTTTTATCTCCTGAGATTTCGCTGCTGTTCAAGAATCTTGATTCCGGGGTGCTGGTCTTTACCGGTATGATGAGTTCACACCAGGCGGTAGCCGAGTGCAGAGTAATCATCAAGGGTAATAATGCCTATGCAATGGAGGTTACCAGGGCCATGGCGATTGTTCAGACCTATTTGTTCCCCTCAATTATGTTCAAGAAAATTTTCAAAGACCCACCGAAACTGTCTCTAGCGCAAATGATTACAAAGGCCAAGGTCTATACTTTATTATTGCCGGCCATAGTAAAACACATGATTTAGGGAAAAAGACATTTAAGATAATCAAAATCAGAAAAGGAGGAGCTATTATGCTACCGAATTATTATCAGTTTTATTGTCCGGTCAAAATACTTTCGGGCCAGACAGCTGTGAGCAATATACCCTTTGAGATGAGTGTTCTGGGTTGTAAAAAAGCAATGGTTGTAACTGACAAAGGTGTGGCCGGAGCGGGTCTGATCGATATCGTAAAGGATGCATTTGCCGATTCAGATGCTAAAATTGGTTATATTTTCGATGAAACACCGCCGGATTCAAGCAACCGGATCGTCAACAAACTTGCCCAGCTGTTTTCAAAACAGGATTGTGACTGTTTTGTTGCCGTGGGTGGCGGCAGTTCCATGGATACGGCCAAAGGTGCCAATATCGTGATCTCGGAAGGATCGGATGACCTGCTTAAACTGCAGGGGGTGGAAAATATTACAGCCGATCTGAAACCCATGATCGCCGTTCCCACCACGGCTGGCACTGGTTCGGAGGTAACCAAAGCGGCCGTGATTTACAATGAAGAAGCAAATGCGAAGATGGCATTCATGTCTGACAAACTCTATGCAGAGGTGGCTGTTATCGATCCCCGAATGACTATGACCATGCCGCCCAAGATTACTGCGGCAACCGGTATGGATGCTTTAACCCATGCCATGGAAGCCTATACCTGTCTGCAGAAGAATCCTATTGACGATGTCTTTGCCAAGGCCGCCATCGATCTCATCCGGCATTACCTTGTGCGGGCAACTCAGGACGGCAAGGATGAAGAAGCCAGGCTCGGCATGGCAAATGCAGCACTGATGGCCGGGATTGCCTTTTCCAACTCAATGGTAGGTGCGGTACACGCCCTGGCACATGCCTGCGGTGGGGTTTGTCATGTACCGCATGGAGTTGCCAATGGCATTATGCTGCCATGGGTTCTTGATTTTAACCTCGACATGATTCCGGAATATATTGCAGAACTATCCGGAGTGCTGGGAGGTTCTATCGAGTACCTGGAACCGGCGGATCAGGCTCAGGTGACCGTGAGCCAGGTGCGTAATCTTCTGGAACGTTTGAACAAGATATCCGGACTGCCCACAAGGTTGCGCGATGCAGGGGTTAGTGAGGACATGCTGCCCAAAATCGCCGAGGCAGCGGTTAATGACGGGGCCCATGTCTACAATCCCAAAGAACTCACCTATGACATTGCTCTGGGGCTCTATAAAAAGGCATTCTAGACAAATTTGATCACGAAAAAGGTCGTTGATTTATCAGCGGCCTTTTTTTTAAGTATTCTTTGTATTGTCTTAATAACGTTTGGGTAAGGATTTCCGGTTCGCGACTATCTTTCATTTTTGTACAATTCTGGTGTGTTCGAGGGGATGATGTCCGATCCGAGCAATCCGGCCTAGGCTATTCTTGACATGTTTTAAAATGCAGGGATTTTTTTAAAGTATATGATCGGCCAGTTGTTTTTACGGGCCGTGCGCTTTAGTTGTATGTCCGGATTTGTGGCCACTGGGAAGCCAACAACCTCAAGCAGATGATGGTCGAAATGCGAATCGGTATAGAAATAGCTCTGTTTGAGATCTATGTTGTTGTCTTCAGCCCAGGCTATGGTGTAATCCCGTTTGCCCGTGCCATAGCATAACGGCTTGATGAGTTTTCCGGTTAGAATTCCATCCCGGGTTTCCAGTTTGGTGCAGATGATGTCTGCTATACCAAGGGTTTTAGCAACCGGCTGAACGATAAAGTCCATAGCGTTGGATACAATCACCACCCGGTGCCCTATTGATTGGTGGTCATCAATAAGTTGGGCGGCCTCCTTGTAGATTGTATTTTTAACCATGGTTTCAAACCACTGTGAGGAGAAATCTTGCATTTCTCTGATTGACAGGCCTGTAAGCTTATGTGCTGAATTTTCGTACCATTTTTCAATATTGAGCAGCGTTAGCCGGTAGAGAAACATTTTCAGGGCGGATACGATGATATCCGAGTTGGAAACCAGCCCCAAAGAGTGTGCAAAACGAACTGATGAGCGACCAGTGTTTTCCCAGATGATGGTAAGGTCCATATCAAAGAATGCTGCGGCATCATGCATGGTTACTTTATCTCCATTTTAAAGATGAAAAATATTGCCATATCAAACATTTTATAAAATTAGAAAGATACAAACGATACGAAAAATATGGCCTCCGGCTTAGCCCAGTATTATATCCACAGCCTTCATGGCAGAGGAAAAACTGATGTCACCGGAGCAACCATCGCCCTGAACCGTATCTCCGACAAAGAACAACCCGCTTAAGGTTTCGCTTGTAACAGACGGCCGGTGTGGTTTCGACTGACGCGGCGTGAGCACATTGGCGTTCATAACCGGAACTACAAGCTTGCGCTCTTTAACAAGATGGGACAATATATCGGGGAATAATTTGGCGATAAGACGCTTAAGCCGGTTTTCGGTTTGATCGACAATAGCCTGTTCGCCATTAAATCCCCACGGGAGCATGATTCCCCATGTTGAAAGGAATGTTCCTGCAGGAGTAAAGCTGTTATCACTGTTTGATTGAAATTTAGCCCAGATTGGTATGTCCACGCCAAGGAGGCTGCCCTTGATGTCTGTAACCGGGCGATCGGTAACAAAGTCAATCGACAGACCGGAGCTGTTCTCAATAGAGTTAGAGTAACTGACAATGTTTTCGGGAAACATTTTTTTGTCAGCAACTTCAAAGAGCAGGGGTAGTCGGGCTGCGAAAATTACCTTGGTGGCCTGATAGTTTGAGAGTTGAGTTGCAACCCCTTTGATCTGCCCGTTCTCATGGAGAATTTCTGTTACCTTTTCATCAAGATGAATTTCTCCGTTTTTCTCTACAAATTTTTTAAGTTTGCCAAACAACTGAGCTGAACCGCCCACCGGTTCTCCGACTCCGATCCGGGCTGCAAAGAAGCGTTGCATAAAATCGATGACTTCACCGGCACTTACCTTGTACGGATCGGGACACATGATGGTCATGCCGATAAATGATAGGAATTGTTCAACTTCTACATTAGAAAACCAGGTATGGTAAAAATCAATCAGGGTTTTGTCATACCATTTGGCCGCCTCGGCTTTTTTGAGTTTCAGCATTAATCGAATAAGTGTGATTCTTGCAGTAAAAGACAGCATGGGCGTGGTCAGAAACCTCAAAGGTCCTTCAGGTCTGTCCCATAGTTGATCTTTAAATATTAGCTTGGCATCCCCTGATTCAGGAATGAATTCTATTTCCTCCCCAAGACGTTTAAAAACCTCGTTTGCGATCCCTTTTTCACGCAGCCTGTGAGAGTGAGCTCCGTATTCCCACATGAAGCCTTCATCATCACGAAAAGTATGCGCTCTTCCACCGATTACGGAAGCAGCATCGAGAACCAGCACTCGTTTACCGGCATTGGCCAGGAGGGCAGCTGCGCTCATTCCTCCGTATCCGGCACCGATTATAATTACATCAATCATTTGCGACCCTCCTTAGCGAAAAAAGGAATATAAACAATGTATATATGATACTATAACCGGTATGGAGCAGAGGTTCAAGACCGTCTTTGGCATCATTTTCGCGGGATTGACTTTTTGTTCATCTTATGGTTGGGAAAGCACAACAATTTATTGAGAGCTCACGGGGAGGACCGGATGATAACCATTGACAGCCTGACTAAGGCCTATGGTCGCACTATTGCTGTCCAGGATATCTCCTTTGAAGTGAAACGGGGAGAGGTCCTCGGTTTTTTAGGCCCGAACGGGGCTGGTAAAACCACTACCATGAAGATCATAACATCATTCATGCCCCCGACCTCAGGTGTGGTAACCGTGATGGGATATGATACGGTAAAGGAGTCTATCAAGGCCCGTAAATGTATCGGTTATTTACCTGAAAATAATCCCTTATACCATGATATGCGAACGACATCGTTTCTCAGGTTCGTCGCAAAAGCCAAAGGTATTAAGCGCTCAAAGGTTACTTCCTGTATGGAACGGGTCATATTCGAATGCGGGCTGGAGGAAGTGCGCAGCGATGTTATCAGAACTCTTTCCAAAGGCTATAAACAGCGACTGGGACTGGCTCAGGCACTGATCAGTGATCCGCCCGTGCTGGTGCTGGACGAGCCGACTATGGGATTGGATCCCAAACAGATTTATGAAATCAGGCAGCTTATCAAAGACTTGGCCAGCTCCCGAACCATAATCCTGTCTTCACATATCCTGCCTGAGGTGAGCCAGGTCTGTGATAAGGTGGCAATTATCAATAAGGGCCGGATAGTCGCAATAGACAGTACTTCAAGCCTGCAGCGCGGATTACAGGACAATGCGCGAATCGTACTGAAAGTCAAAGAAAAATTGGATGAAACCATGCAAATAATTAATTCGATTGAGGGGGTGCTGTCCGTATCGAGCTCCAATTCGTGCGTGCTTAATGTTGAAACAACAAAGGATATTGATCTGCGACCGGAACTGGCCAGAAGGGTTGTTGAAGCCGGTATTGACCTGTATGAGCTTTCACGCAAGGATATGAGTCTTGAGGAAGTATTTATGGAACTGGTTACCGAGGAGATAACACCTGATGCGTAGCGTGTATGACAAGGAACTCTATATTTATTTTTCGTCACCCATATTTTATGTAATTGCCGGAATTTTTTTGTGCATAACCGGAATATTCTTTTATAACAATATGGTTTACGTAAGTCTATTAGCGTCTCAGATTGCCCAGTACCAGATTTCAACAGGCATCAGCCTCAATGATATTCTATTGAGACCGCTATTTGCAGATATGAGCTTGCTCTTTCTATTTCTAATCCCGATTGTCTCGATGCGGCTGTATGCTGAAGAAAGGGCCCAAGGAACCATAGAACTTCTTTTCACCTATCCCCTGAGTGATTTACAGATCCTGGCCGCCAAGTACCTGGCAGGTCTGACGGTCTTGGCAGCCATTGGTGCATGTACACTGGTGCTCATGGTATTGATCAGCCTGATCACTTCTGCTGATTGGGGACTGGTCATTTCCTCATATATAGGATTATTCCTCATGGGCAGTGCGTTTCTTGCCTTGGGTGTCTTCGCATCGAGCCTTACCCGCAATCAGATAATCTCTGCATCTATCAGTCTGGGTCTGATTCTGGGATTCTGGGCTATCGGATGGTTTGCGAACACTATGAACAGCGGTACAATAGCTACATTTCTAAAAGAAATTTCAGTGGTCGGTCATCTAAGCAGCTTTTTGAAGGGTATGGTGACCTTGAAGGATGTTGCGTTTTATTTCTGCTTCACTCTTTTCTTTTTATTTCTGACCCTGCGCATTCTTGAAAGCCGTACCTGGAGGGGATAGCAATGCGTAAGAGTTTGAGCTATACTTTTCATGCAGGGGTACTTGTTATCATTTTTGCCGCTATTGTTTTAATCGTCTACCTGATCGCGCTGAATCATAACACACTCTGGGATCTGACAAAGGCGCGGGAGAATACCCTGGACCCCAAAACAATCGGTATTCTTGATTCGTTGGATTTTGATGTTGAAATCAAGGTCTTTGAAAAAGAAGGTCAGGAACAAAAAAACGCCAGGAATCTGCTTGAGTTGTACGTAATCAAAAGCAAGCACATTACATTTGAAACCATAGACCCTGATGTTCAACCGGGACTGGCTGAGCAATGTGGTGTTGAGCGTTACGGGCAGGCTGTCATATACGGTAAGGGTAGAAGTCAAAGGATCGAACAGATCACAGAAGAAAGCACTACCAGTGCTTTGCTCAAATTGCTAAGAGACAAGAAAAAAGTTGTGTATTTTGTCACCGGTCACGGGGAAAAAGGCCTTGATGACGATCAGAAACAGGGGCTATCCGGTCTCAGGGATGCCCTTATGGCTAACAATTACATGGTAAAATCGTGTTTTCTTATCCGGGAACCCTCTGTTCCGGCAGATGCCGACCTCGTGATATTGGCAGGACCCCGCAAGGAGCTTTTCCCTGAAGAACAAGGGATGCTTAGTATATATCTCGAACAGGGGGGTAGAATGTTTGTAGCCTTGGAGCCGGAGCATGATGCCGGAATGCGCAACTTTTTAGAAAAGTGGGGCATCGAGATCGATTCAGATATTATCATTGATACATTCAGTCGAATCCTAGGGGGTGATTACACCTGTCCTGTTGTTAATATGTACGGGGATGTAAAAGGATTGCGAGGATTTGGGTATACCACATTCTACCCCACGGCCCGCTCTTTGAGGATTGTAGATGATAGATCCATCGGTCTGAATGTAGAATGGTTAGTGCGTACGTCTGATCAAAGCTGGTCTGAACATGACCTGAAAAAATTCTTTGAACTGGGCGAGGCGACCTTTGACGGGCCTGATATCCAGGGCCCGCTCAATATTGCTCTGCTTGCCAGAAAAAAGATCAAGGAAGAAATCTATTCCCAGATAATGGTATTCGGAGATGCGGATTTTATCACAAACAACTTTTTGATGGTCTCGGGAAACAAGGATCTGGTAATGAATTGCATGAACATGCTCTTGGGAGAGGACTCCCTGATAGTTATCGCGCCCAAATCATTGCAGCAGACACCGTTTATTTTGACCCCTTCGCAGGGTATGCTTGTCTTCTGGGTCCCCATTGTCGGACTTCCAATGCTCATCATTATCATTGCGGTTTTGCGTTTCTGGCTCAGGAGAAAGGCATGAGATTCAGAAAGATTATTATATATGCTCTAATTCTGGTCTTTGTGGCAGGATACTACTATTATTTTGAAGTTTACAAAAGAAAACAGGAACAGTTGGAACAGGCCAGCCAGAGGAAGGTTTTTACCCTTGACAAAGAGGTGATTGATCGAATCACTCTCAAGACAAAAGACAACATAATCCTGATAAAAAAAGACAATAAGTGGAATATCACAAGCCCGATAGAAGTGGAAGCTGACCAGGCCAGGATAGGCGAGCTTGTATCTGTTCTGGTTAATCTCGAGTCACAGCGCTCAATCGGACCATCCGGGAATCTCTTTGATTTTGGACTAGACGATCCTGTGGTTACGATACACTTTTCGGTAGGGCCAGCAGAGTATTTTATACATGTCGGGTCCCAGACCCCTACCATGCGCTTTAGGTACGCACAATCTTCAGTGCGCGAAGACATCTTCCTGATCAACGCATACGAGCAGACAAGTCTTGATAAGGACCTGTTCGATTTGAGGGACAAGAGCCTTATCAGACTCGAATACGAGGCTATTGATTCTATTACAATCAAACGAGAAGGCTCTCTTTTGGAACTTGCCAAGCAAAATGGCGGCATCTGGGAGCTGACCGGAAAAGAAGATACACGCTTGAAAAATGCCCATATAAATAATTTCATCAGGCAGTTATCATGGCTGGAGGCATCAAGCTTTCCGCAAGAATATGCATTTGATCCTCAAGCGGTAGATATAGCAATTGAATTACGATCCAAGAACAACTCGCAGTCATTGAAAATCTGGGATAGGCTCTCGGAAAACTCTGCCGTGTATGCCCAATCCGATGTGTGGCAAGAGGTTGTCACCATACCAGAGGCATTTCTCAAAACTGTTCCCAAGGATATGAAAACTATTATGGACCGGTCAATTGTCAGTCTTGATGTTGAAAAGGCATACAAACTGGATCTTGAATTTGAAGGCCGGGTATATCAATTTCAACGCAAGGAAAATGATTGGTATGCCCTTAAAACAAAATGCAATGATGGCTGGGAGATCGATTCTTTTCTTTTTGCGCTGGCCGGACTAGAGTATGAGGATAAATTGCCTTTATTGCCGACCAACGCAAAACCAAAGGGAAGAATCAGGATTTTTTATAAAGAAAATCTTGAGGTTTCAGACATTAATCTATATTCCAATTATTATGTTGTACTCGATGAAAGCGTATTTAGGGTTGAAGACGCTCGGATGGCTGCTTTGAATGATTCTATTGCAAGGATATGTTCGTTTTCCGAGGAGAGTGAATGATGAATCTTAAAAGACCTTCCTGGGATGATTATTTTATGATGCTCGCCAAACTGGCAGCGTCCCGATCAACCTGTATATCCCGGCCGACAGGGGCTGTGATTGTCAAGGACAAGCAAATTCTGGCAACCGGATACAACGGGTCACTGCCAGGTCAGCCACACTGTATCGATGAGGGTCAGTGTTTCAGAAGATCGCTTGAATGGCCTGAAGAAATGAAATATGATATGTGCAGGTCAGCTCATGCTGAAGCCAACGCCATAGCTTTGGCCGCTAAAAAAGGGGTCAGCCTTGAGGGGGCCTCGATCTACTGTTCATTGGAACCGTGTATAACCTGTTCCAAGTTGATTGTTACGGCAGGCATTTCCCGGGTTTTTTACGAATACCCCTATGAATCACCTATCCCGGAAAGGGATAGGTACTGGAAGGATATTCTTGCTTTGAGCAAGGTGAAGGTTAGTATGCATAAAATAAGCGATGAAACCATTGGATATGCGATAGAGTTTCTCAAGCCGGACACATCAAAGAGGAGGCTGTAGGTGGTTTTGGGCGCCGATAAAATCATTGGACACATCCAGGATGGGGTTGAAGTTGAGGACCATGTTACCGGGAAAATGAGACGGAAGCCTTTGATTGAATTTATCGATCCCGATCAGATCGACAGCATCGAAGGGACTACGGTTGATTTGCGTCTTGGCGCTATTTACAGGCCGATTGGCAAGGCATGTCTGTTGCGCCACAGCAGGGTAACGCCTGAAATAGAAAAGCTCATTGACGCTGAATCTGATCCTGATGAAATTTTTTGTATCCAACCTGGAGATTATCTACTTATGCAGACCATTGAACAGGTTAATCTACCGGAAAATTTATTTGCCTATATACGCCCGCGTACGACCCTGATCCGTTCCGGAATTCCGCTGGAGACTGCTTTCATCTCTCCCAATTATCAGGGCCGGCTCACGGTCGGCATGAAACACCAAGGCCGGCATGAAGTGGAAATTCAAATGGGATTCAGGATCCTGTGCATTGCATTTCTGCCAATAGATGGCCGGGCAGTGCCATATAGGGGTGTCTGGCAGGGAGATCGAGTTTCAACGGATGGCAAAGAGGAACGACCGTTTTAACGGATCTTCATGGAGAGAAGGCCTATATTGCCCAGTGAAGATTTTCATACTTTTTTTGTGCGATATCAAACAAGTCTCCCATGAAATAATTGCAGGCATGCTTGAAGAGAAATCAAGACTAAAAAAATTATTTTAATAAAACACAACAGACAAGGAGATGCGAAGTGGAAAAGACATTGGTGCTGATTAAACCTGATGCGATCGAACGTGGCATGATAGGCAGGATCATTACACGATTCGAGGAAAAAGGCCTGATTGTATTGGGTATGAAGATGTTGAAAACGGATGAAAAACTTCTGGAAGAACACTATGCTCATCTAAAGGATAAACCCTTTTTCCCCAGGATAAAGGATTTCATGACCGCCACTCCTATAGTTGCCATGTGTGTGGCAGGTCTTGAGGCAGTTGATGTGGTTAGGTCGATCTGCGGTATAACTAATTCACGCCAGGCGCAACCCGGAACCATACGCGGTGATTGGGGCATGAGCATTCAGTCAAACCTTGTGCATGCATCCGACAGCCTGGAAACTGCTGAAAAGGAGGTCGTGCGATTTTTTGAGGATCATGAGATTTTTACCTATAATCGAATGCTTGAATCGATCATGTATGCTCCGGATGAACTCTGATTTGAACCCCAAACACGACGAGACGCTCGATAGACTGGCTTGCGGTGATTTGTATGTATTTCAGAAACAGCGCGGATATCGCTTTTCGCTCGATGCTTACTTGCTGGCCGCTTTCGTTGATGAGAAACCCGGAGCAAAAGTTCTTGAAATCGGGTCCGGATCCGGAGTCGTTTCGATTCTGCTGGCAGCCTTGAAAAATCTTCTGGTTACAGGTGTCGAGGTGCAAAAAGAGTTGGCCGGAATGTCTCAGCGTTCGGTTGTCTTGAATAAACTTCAAGAAAAGGTGCAGATCGAACATACAGATATAAAAAGATTCCCGGGAGAGCAATATAATGCTGTTGTTACTAATCCTCCCTTCAGGCCGGCTGTAACAGGAAGAATCAATCCTGA
>Ga0272441_10003506_pt1 | contig 29718 bp, 25 predicted proteins | sample SSMProp6N_FD_193582 | JGI IMG/M metagenome (GOLD analysis project Ga0272441, IMG submission 193582) | Marine sediment archaeal communities from Little Sippewissett salt marsh, Falmouth, MA, United States - SSM-Prop-6N | ecosystem: Environmental > Aquatic > Marine > Wetlands > Sediment ... | reverse complement strand
CACTATAAATCACAGATCACACTGTAGTTGCAGTGGATGACGCAGGGTCCATCATCTCGAATACTGATGGCATGGAAGAGGCATCCTTTGCTTCTTCAGGCAACTCGATTTTCACGGGCAAGTTATAGTCAAAGTAAAGAGTAGTCATATTCATTCCCGTGTTCATCTTATTGAAACCAGCCAGTTCCGCCGGCAGTCCCATGGCTTCTGGCGTCATGGAAATTTCCATTTTCATATCTGCCTTTAAAGGTAGATGGGTTTCTTTTGATATCCAGACCACGTAATCCATCTCGCTGTCTTTGTAGATCTCGGTCAAGTTTAATCCAAAGAGTGGCATAGATCCTAGTTGTTCGGCCATCATGGCGGAGAAGGCGTCCATGTCAATGACCATCTCCAGTTTATAAGTGTCTTGATTGTTGATCTTCTCAGAACCGACTAGCTCGACATCTGTGTGTTCGAACATTGCCATCTGGTTTTTGAGCTGGTTTTGTTCGTCCCACATATCTTCAGGGATGCCTGCAATCTTAGTCCAGTTTTGGTCCAGTTTCATGTACATGGTGTCTTCTATCAGGTAATTCTCTACTTCCATAGTGAAGTTGTCCTCTGGGTATTCGGGATTAATCATGCTCGTGGTTATGTGAACCCATATGGATTTGTCAGTAACATTGACCAGGCCTTCACCGACGTTGTTGGATTTGATAGTGGTTTTTTGAATCTCTTGAGATTCGTTGAGCCCATCTATGGTTATGACTTGGTCCATATCAAGGGAAAATCTCATAGTATCGACTTCGTTAGATGCCTCGATCATCATGGTCTTTAGCTCTTCTGCGCGGGGTTTTTCCTCTACGCAGCCCGAAAAGGCCATCAAGATTAAGGCCAACACTAAAAGTAGTTTTTTCATGCGGCCTACCTCTGTTTTTGCCCCGATTTCATTCTGTCGATCCGAATTAGAGTAACACTGACCAAACAAAGCAGCTTTTCTTTTTCAGGGGGTAGCTAGCTCTAGATGGTCATTGTTTCCGACATGGATCCTATTTAGGCGATTTCTGGAAAATCAAATAATAGCATCATTTCCTTCCCCAAACGTTAGCTTGGTTCGTTTGTTTTGAACATCCCAACGGTAAGCCATAATCTTTTATTTTAACGCATTTTTAACGATAGATGATTTAAATAATTGATTAAAACTAATATAATTAGATTTAGAACTATTAAACAGGTTCTTAATGTTGAAAAACAAATTTTGAACCTTTAAACGGTTTTTTGAACAATCTTTTTTTCAGTGGTTCTCTTCTAGTTTATTATATCGTTCGGAGCATTGGGGTGGTAATATGATGGGGCCTGGTGCGAATCCAAAATGCGTAATTTGCTAATGGAGCTTGATTTAATGAGACGGATAAAGCGGCAATTTATTGTGTTGGTAATTGCTTTTGTCATGGTGGTACCAGTTTATTCTGCCCAAAATGAAGTGGATGCAATGAACATGACTTTGGGTGAGCTGATAGAGCGTAGTCAGGAGAACTGGTTAAAAGCTTCGATTATGGAAGGTCGAATGAATAGAGGATTCGCAATAGGTGCCGAAAACTTCTATCCGCTCAAGATTTACCTATCTTCGATGAATGTGGGAATCTCTCCTTTCGAATTTGATCAGCTTCTAGACGAATCAGAGAACAAAACCCTTAAAGAGTTGAGCGCGGAAATAAAATCCAGGGTTGAAAATGGCATTTTCTATCATGGTTATGTACAGTTAGGTGAGAAATATTATCAGTTGGTTAATGCAAACGCCTCCGTCAATGGGGGCAAATGTGCTTTGAAGTGTGATTTGATGGATTACGACGAACGTATGCAGACTATTGATGACGAAAACGTGATCGGTCAAATAAGCACCATTACAACCTATAAAGATGGGACTTGGATCAGTGAGGGCAAGTTGTTGATAGATGAGGGGCCATACAAAGGCGATTATAGAGCTCTTTTGGAGATGTTTCTTGCCTTGAAAGGTACTGCTTGTGGTGCAAGTTGCACAAATTTAGTAGCTTTTTGCAACCCAAAAAATTAGGGATTGTACTGGACTTAATCAAAATGCTCGGCCTCTCATTATTTATAGGTTACAGCACCATTAGCCCGGTAAATGATCTCCAGGAGAGTTGCCCTTAAATGGAAATCAGCAAGATGAAAATTGTCTGGTTGTTTTTGGCGTTGGTTACAACTTGCCTTTTGGCGGCACCGTCCTTCTCTATGCCCAATGGTGAAGTTGCCTTTAAAGGACCCCAGGATGAGTCCTTTTCGCATGAAAATATGTCTGAAATGCCCCCCAGTGTGGCCATGAGGGCAATTTACGCGGGCAGGGGGTTCGCTATAGGATCGAACGACGATTTTCATCCCGTGTGGGTAATGGTAGAACAGTTGAGATTCCTCTCCCCCTCCCAGGTTCGAAGACATCTGAGAGAGAACAGGAGCATTGAGGAAATAAAGGCAGAAATTGCCAAGTACGATGAAACTTTGGTCTACCAAGGTTATATGCAGCTTGGAGCGCTTCATTATTCACTGGTCAACATCGACCTAACTCAAGAAGAAGCAAAAATCCGTTTAAATGCCGACGTAAATTCGTTTTATATGGTTGGTGTTCCTTGCAATCCACCCTGTAAATCAGCTGCAGATCCCTTTTATTCTGGCGAAAAAACAAGTAAGGAACCTGTCTCAGTGTCCGATGAGAATTTCAGCCCCTGGGGGATGTTAAAGGAAAAGGCAAGATCCATCCAACAGTTCTTGGGCAAAAACGTGTTGGGCGATGATAAAAACGGTGGAAAAACAAAGGGCGATGAAATCGTAGGTCACATAAGTTTGGAGATCGCTTATAGGGATGGTGCCTGGATTGGCGATGGCGAGCTTATAATGGACTTGGACCAATATATGGGGCGTTATACCTTGCTTTTGGACATGTCGCGTCCCTGAACATTCATAGGTAGGTTGAGTTTTTGAGTCTGATCAAGCTTGCCAAGCTATTAATTATAATTAGTTTATTTGCCCCTCCGCTCCATGGTTACGACTCGTCAGAGTCTCCTCTTTTAGAGGGGGTCTTATTTGACTTCTATGTGGATGAAGGAGGTCAAGCATTGGTGGTGGGCTATTTGGAGCCTGAAATGTTGAACAAAACTAATTTCCTTGAGTTTGGTGACTACATCTACGATGAAAATTTGAAGGAATTTTATGCAATAACAAATTCGTTGACTTCTACGAAAGGGGATTTGTGGGAACTGAAAATCGTTTTGGAGGATCATTGGAGTGAATATTTGGCCGTAATTTATCTTCCCATCAATGCAGAAATAGATATTATCGATATGTCCGATGAGCAAGATTATTCGGTCTTCGAGTCTGACGACTCATTGGTGGTGGAAATTTGGGGTTATGAAGTAGACAACCCGAGCATCTTAATTGAATACTATTTATAGTCGAAAACCAGTTACCGGTTGAATGGCGTTTGGTATTTTTCCGAATATTAAACCATATTACCGTTCCAAATCTATATATCGCGGAAGAGAGAGACTGATTTTGATTAAAAGTGTCTACTGATAAGCTCTCAATGTCACTCGCATTTCAGCATTCTCCACATGAAGATCTCATTAAACCGAGATACTCACTGCGCTTAAAAACAATGTTGATGTTGCATGGTTTGTTACAGAAACGTCTGGATACGTTGAGCTTGCAGTATCTTATTATTTCGGCAGTAGTTATTTTCCTGTTGGGGTGTAACGTTTGCGCCTCAGACGGCCTCGCGCAAGGCGTGAATTCTTCACAAATCTCGTTGGACATCTACGTGGACAATACGGGTAAGGCCCTGGTTGCCGGATATGCTGAGGACATAGGCGGATTGCCCCTTTTAGATGCTTCTCAATACCAATACGAGAAAGACACAAATCAGTTATATGTAATCACCAACTCGCTGACTTCTAAGTATGGCGACGAATGGGTGGTATCTTTCGATGCTAAAGCCCATTATGAGGAATACCATACCACCTTTTATCTGCCGGGGGATGTGATATTAAGCAGCATCAACGGGTCTGATGAGCTGAACTATTTCGTATCCTCTTCCAACGATTCATTCGTTGTGGAGTTTTACGGTTACGATATCGAAGATCCAACAATCGCCATAGAATACCAACAATCTATTCAAAGTGGGATCGATATCCCTGATGAAGGCGATAGTAGTTCATTATTAATTTTAGTTTTATCTGCCATCTTGATTTTGATCTTATTGTCCATTGTGGGAATAAAGATATGGCCTAAAGAACGTCCTAAACGCGATTCTGTGAAGAATCTCGTTGAATTAAAAAGACCCACAAGTGCACAAAAACCAGAACCTGTACTGGAAATTGGTGTGTCTGAAACGGAGTCTTTTGATGACAAATCCATTTCTGATTTAAATTCTAACATGCCGGGGTCGGAAAGTGAAATGGTTGGATCTAATTCAACGCGATATATGGATACTTCGGTCCAAGAACAGGTTGATGAGGAGGCAGAGATGGGGAAGGCACCATCGCCATCGGCCTTGGATGATCGCGCCGACGAAAAAGAGGTCCCCATTACCAGTGAAATGGCCGCGGTGATGGAAACGTTGACGGAGCGGGAGCGGTCCGTTGTAGAGGTCCTTATAGATTGTGGAGGGAGAATTACTCAAGCTGAGATTAGATACGAGACTCAAATCCCTAAATCATCGCTTACAGGGATTATAACATCTTTAGAGCGTAGAAAAATTGTAACAAAAAAGGAATGGGGTAGAACAAACATTATTGAACTATCTGAATGGTTTAAATCAAATAATAAATCGAAATGAACTTTTTAGGTCTTTTTTGAACGGTTTTCTACTTATAATCCTTCCGTTCGTTCTGTTCTAATTTTTAATATCGTTCGATCAGGGGGTGTTGATTGCAGTGAGATTGTTTGGAGTTGTTGGCTAAATCCGGCCAATTCCTGACGAAATCGACTGCAAACGGAGGAATAAGAAACAATGAGATTTGCAAAAGCATTGATGGCATTGACCATGGCTTGCCTTATGGTTGCACCGGCCTTCTCCATGCCATTTGGAAATGGTGCCATGGATGGTTGTAGAGAGGGAATGGGTGGAATGTGTGGAAGTCTACTACTGATGGATGACCTCACTGAAGAAGAGATGGAGACCATGACCCTCGCAGAGCTGGAAACATTGAGGGAAGAAAAGATGGCCGAAATGGAAGACATGACCATTGCTGAGCTCAAGGCGCTGAGAGATGAGCAAAGGGCCGAGTGTCAAGAAGAACGGAATAACATGACCATTGCCGAGCTGAAAGAGCAGGGTCGAAATAACAAGTTTGGCGTTTGCATGGAAAAGGGCGCTAACCTGGGTGATGGTATGAACAAAGGTGCCAACTTCGGAATTGGTACTAACATGAGAGCAAACTGTGGTGACCGCACGAACATGGGCGCATGTACCGGGGGGGTTGGTATGTCTTTGTTCTTGCAGATGGATCTGACTGAAGAAGAGCTGAACAACATGACGGTAGGGGAGTTGAAAGAGCTGAGAGAAGAAAAGATGGAAGAAATGGAAAACATGACTCTATCTGAGCTTAAGGAGCTAAGAGAACAGCAGATGGACGAACTGACTCTGGGTGAGCTAAACGGTCAAAGGATGCAACAGAAATGCGATGGTGCTTACTTAGGTGGTCAATTCGGTAGAGCTGCTTAAATTTAATTTGGATGTATAACGATGTGGGTGGTGATATAAAAATTTTGGATAATCTAAGCGGTTACATGCCTATGCCTTAACTCCTTTCCCTTGCACGGGGTATAGTAAGATGGTGGAGTCAGATGGTATGGATTTTTCGGCTTCGGATCATCTGACCCGCGTCTCACTTCTAACGAGTTATCGTGAATTTAATTTAAATTATAGTGTTTAACTGTACCTTTCGGACACATATCGAACTCGCGAGAGTTAGAGATTTGGTCTATTCGTATTGTTAAGCACTATTCTGGTGAAAACCAATTAGCATCATCTAATTGGTTTTCGACTATAAATATTGCCAGATTCGTTTGAAAAAGGAAGTTAACATGAAACGTTTGAAGCCTTTGATGGTGGCCTTGTTGATGTATTGTCTTCTGGTTTCCCCTGCCTTTTCAGAGCCCATTAAAAATGGCGTTTTGGGTGAATTCCCCCCACCAGATGGTCGGTTACCGCAGGAAGGTGCAGATTACGATGGGCGTCAAATGCCGATCTACGAAAGATGGTATGTAGTTAACGCAGAAGGTACGTTCAATACCGATTCAGGGAATCGCCTGCCATTCGTATTACACTTGGTAAAGACGGTGGTTTCGATTAGGCCATCCGATGCCATGAGGCTTCTAAAAGAAGACAAAAGCTTGGAAGAAATAAGGGCCGAGATCGATAAAGAAAGCGAAGCTTTCATTTATCGAGGATATTTACAGCTTGGTGAAGTATGCTACAGGTTGGTTGATATCGATCTAACTGATGATAAAATCAACTTAACGCTGAACGCCAATCTAGTTGAGTTTCAAAAAAATTTACATCCTGGAATAGAGATTCTCGTGGGGCATGTCGAAATAAACGCTACCCCGTTGGAAACGTCAAAGGCAGATGATTTGGACTATTTGACAATTGACTCTGACAGATATTATGGAACTTATACATTGATACCGAAATTATAATTACAGATTATTAATTAATAACTTTCACCATCAATTGTTACATCATAGTATCATCTATCAAAAAATATTATACCCTATTATTAAATTTCTAAAAACCGGAGGGATGATGTGTTTGTAGTTGAGCTTGTCGACGTAGAGAAATCATATAGAGTTGGGGATCTGGAGGTTCCGGTTCTCAAAGGCATAGACTTGCAGATCGGATCAGGAGAGTTTGTAGCCCTGATGGGGCCATCAGGATGCGGTAAAAGCACCCTCATGAACATCGTGGGTTGTCTGGATCGACCCACGAGTGGTAAGGTGATCCTCAATGAAAAGGACGTAAAACATCTCTCAGATGGGAATTTGGCTCACATAAGAAGGGACGATATCGGTTTCATCTTCCAGAACTTCAACCTCGTCGGACGGATGTCTAATTTGAAGAACGTTGAGCTTCCTATGACCTTCCAGAAAATTTCTCGAGATGTTCGGAAGGATAGGTCCAAAAAATTGTTGGAATCTGTGGGGTTGGGAGACCGTTTGGACTACAGCCCGACGAACCTTTCAGGCGGCCAAAAACAGAGGGTCGCAATTGCCAGAGCATTGGCCAATGATCCTGCATTGATCTTGGCCGATGAGCCTACAGGCAACCTCGATCTTAAAAGCACGATCGAAGTCATGGAGATATTGAGGGAGCTCAACCAAGATGGTCGCACCATTATCATGGTGACTCACGATCCTGATACCACCCGATACTGTAGCAGTGTGGTGCAGATGATGGACGGAATCGTATCGGAGGGTGCATCATGAGTTGGAAAGCAGTTTTTGTATCTGTTTTAGCCTTCGTTCTGTGTTTGACGGTATCTGCTTATCCTGACGATTGGCTGTACCGTTATCCGGAGAGCACCGTTATGATCAAATCAACGATTTTACCTGAGGTTTTGATGCCAGGCGATACCGGTATCGTTTCTATCGATATACAGAACTGTGCAGATCAGTACGTAATATCTTATCAAGACGAAGATTTTTCTCTCACCATGCCCATATTCAATGCGGATCTGTGCGGAACAGATCACATTGAGGTCAACAGTCGGGAGTATGAAACCATCGGATCGATCGGTCCCGGCGATACGATCACCGTCTTTTACAACATCAAGGTGGATCAGAACATAACCGATGGAACTCACTTTTTGGACTTCAAGCTCGTGGGCGGCTACGAGGAGGATCCAAGAAAGATCAATCGCAGAATCCCTGTGAAAGTAGACTCATCAGCGGTGACGCTGATCAAATCAGAGCCACCCACCTCATCCAGCATAAGTTTGGATGTGGCCAATCCCAGACAGAACACCTTGAACGCCGTTAGCATCGTACCCAAAGCTTATGGGGTGGAATTTTCGCCTGAAGAATATTACATCGGCACCATGGAGCCTGACGAGATATTTACCATAGACTTCGATATGAAAGCCACCAAAATGGCTGACGAGTTTCAGTTTAATTCCGTGTTCAAAAATGGTGAAACTTGGCACGAGTCTGACGCGTATGTGGTTTCAGTCAGTACAATTCCTGAGGCCGCTTATAGCGATTATGATGATGATGATGATGACAGACCTGGTGGCAATAAACCGTCCATTATGGGTGGGAGGATAGGTTATGCTGCTTTAATTTTGTTGGCTTCTATCTGTGGCCTTTACCTCTGGCAGCGAAGGAAGAGCAAGGGCAAACAATCTTAATTTGCTTCAGGAGAAAATAAGTTGAAGCTGAATGACATGCTGGAGTACGTTCTCCTGAATTTTAAGGCAGATCGGCGTAGGGCTTTCATGTCCAGTTTGGGCATAATCATCGGCGTAATTTCCATAGTGGTCATGTTATCTGTGAGTGAAGGGCTTTACGGTGGCGTAAACGAACGGTTTGCCGACTTTGACATAGACCTAATAACCATTTCGTCGGGATCACATTTTGCCATGGGTCCCGACGATGCCAGGGCAGCTCCAGAGGAACCTGCAGAACTATCGGAAAAAGATGTTAAGATCATCGAAAACGTTTTGGGGGTCGACGAAGTATACCCTCTGAAAAGAGGCAATGCCTTGCTATCGTTTCGGGGCGAAAACTCATCGGTTCAGGTGATGGGCCTTTCTCCTGAAAATCATGGTGATCTTGAGAACGTGATGGCAAGGGGCAGGTTTTTGGCAGATTCAGATTACAAAACTGCGGTTGTAAGCTACGATATTGCCAATAACTTCTTTAGAATGAAGATATCGCCTGGAAATCAGATACGTTTGTACCTGACCGAGGAAGATCGTTATATGGATTTCAAGGTGGTGGGCGTTTTAGAAGAGGACGAAGACCCAACTTATGGAAGCGATTCTTGCATATACATAACCCACAAGGCCATGGAAGATTTTCTAGATTTGGACGACTATGAGTATTCCGGCATTACGGTGAGGGTTGAAGATTCATCCCAGATAGATGCCATATCTGAAAACATCGATAAGGATCTCGCCAGGATTCACCGGGATGAGGCCTATACCGTAGAGCCCATGACCACCAGATTTGAGTCTTTGTTGGAAATATTGAGCATGATCAAGTACGCCTTGGCCGGAATTGGTTCCATCTCTTTGATCGTAGGTGCCATCGGAATTTCCAACGTGATGATGCTCACCGTCAACGAAAGAACCCGTGAGATCGGGGTAATGAAGGCCATAGGCGCTACCGCCTGGGAAGTTAGAAGCCTCTATCTTCTAGATGCTGGAATGCTGGGTCTAATAAGCGGTTTGGTGGGGATATTACTTGGCATTTTAATCGCAGAAATCATAGGATCGATGGCTAAAATACCTCTAGAGGTGACCGCACAGTCGATATTATTTGGACTTATGTTTGGCGTCCTGATAACCACTATTGCCGGAGTTTATCCTGCCAACAAGGCTGCAATGTTAGATCCAATCGAAGCACTGCGATCTGAGTAGCATGTAATGATCATTCTTACTTTTTTTAAGAGAGTTCGAGCACCTTTATTAGACGAAAAGGGTTCTTTGTTGCTAAAAATCCATACGGCTCACAACGTTAATATCCAATAACAATCATTCCATAATTTTAGAATATGATGATATATCTGTGAATATCTAAAAGCTATGCGCTACTTGGATATAGGCCCGACACGTTGTTATCTTACAATCGACGTATAAAGCCTCTATTTGAGGCTAATTTCAGGAGGCGATACATGCCCATTATTGAAGACCATAACCCGCTTCAAAAACTCCTCCAGGAGAGCAGGATCATAGCCATAGTAGGAATTACCCCCGATCCTCACAAGCCTAGCCACTTCGTATCCAAGGCAGTGAAACGTTTTGGATTCAAGATGCGTTTCATAAATCCTCATTATGCTGGTGAAGATATTTTGGGCGAAGCTGTATTTTCTTCGCTTAAAGACGTTCCCGAAGATCTCGACATCGTGGATGTGTTCAGGAGGCCAGAGTTTGTAGGTCCTGTGGCGGCTGAAGCGCGAGATAAGGGCTTTAAGACTTTCTGGTTGCAACCAGGAACGGAGAACTGGGACGTGATTCAAGAGCTGGACCAAGAAGGCTACAACGTGGTCCCAGGCCTGTGTCTGAAGACCTGTTGTCAACTTTTGCTATAAAATATAAAGAGATGTGGTGAGGGCAAGTTGGACGTCCAACCACCCTCGGCAATTCAGCTCACATTGGATCGCTAAAGGTCGTACCTGAAGAATACCAGTACTTTACAGTCGCAGATTCGGCCGTGAGATCAATTGATATCACTTGGAACTTCACATAGCCGTCATAACACTTGGCAACAATGGTATGTCCAACTAGCAGAGGTGGTATAAGGGGTGATTTGTCCCATTCAGCAGGAACCTCTCGTACTGTGGCTATATCGACTGCGCCCATGTCCTTTGTCTGGCTGGCAAAGTTCACATCGTCGAGATGAGTGTTTCTCCACCACAAATATTCTTCACGGGCATAATCCGGATGGGTTGCCGCACCTGACTGCCAGTATATGATTTCCCCATCATAAGTCGGATAAGTGCCTTTATCTCCTTGAGAGAAATCAAAGCCTTCGTGGGTGAGAACTGCCTCGGGGTAAGACGCTCCTGGTAAGGTAGATGTACTTGGTGATTTAGAATCGGATGATGCCGATGAAGATGCCTGTCCATCGTTTTCGCTCACATCTTTCGTCTCACCATTTGTTTCGTCCACAACACTTGCAAATTCAGAGGTCAAAGTGAAGGAATACTCTTCATTGTGTGCTTTGCCTTCCAGGCCCATTATCCCCAAATAGTACCATCCAGGGTTTATCACGTCGTAGTTTAGGGTTATGGCGTCTCCAGCAAAAGTAGCATCTTTACGGGTTATCCAGTTGAAATTCTTGCCGTAAATATCGATTCTACCTCTCATCTCTTCTGGGATTGCATCCAGTTTCACTTTGATTGATCCAGGATTTCCTACATAGAACTTGTAGAAATCCACATCTCCTCCTGGGAATATGTAGCCGCTTGTCGCCTGGCCGAACGCGACTTCTGTTGCGTCTCCGATTTGGTTGTTTGCCTCATTCGAATCTACTACCTCTTCGAAAGATGCCTGGAATGAATATTCGTTCTCGTGCCCTTTTCCTTCCAGGTCCAATATCCCTAGGTAGTACCACTGAGGATTACCGATGTCTCGCTCGAGGGTAATGGAGTCTCCGGGGTTAGATGCATCTTTACGAGTTATCCAGTTGAAGTTCTTACCGTAAAAGTCCATTCTGGTCCTCATATCTTCGGGGACGTTTTCCATTTTTACCACTAAAATCCCCGGCTCGTTCAATTGGAATTTATAAAGGTCGGTCTCTCCTGAAGGATAAATGTAACTGCTGACCGACTGGCTGAGGTTGATCTCTCTCGCATCTGCTAATTCGTTGTTTGGTTCGTTCAGATCGACGATTGGTTTGAAGCTGACCTGGAACGAATATGTTTCATCGTGCGCCTTTTTTTCCAGATCCACGATTCCTATGTAGTTCCATCCAGGAATGGCAATCTCTCTTTCAAGGGTGATGACATCTCCCGAATTGGAAGCATCTGTGCGAGTTATCCAGTTGAAATTTCTTCCGTAAAAGTCGATTCTGGCTCTCATTTCATCGGGTACGCTTTCCAAGTTCACTTTGACGTTTCCTGGCGTCTCTGTATAGAACTTGTAAAAATCCCCATCATTGGTGGGATATACGTAACCATTGACCACTTGATCGAAGTCGACATTTGTGGCATCACCAATCTCGCCATTGGGCTCGTTTTGATCCACCACCGGTTTGAAAGTGGCTCTTAAAGAATAGGATTCGTTATGTGCTTTTCCGTCCAGATCTACAATTCCCAAGTAGTACATTTGAGGTTCAACTATGTCAAACCCCAACGTTATTGCGTCACCAGCATCTGAAGCATCTGCGCGGGTTATCCAATTGAAGTTTTTACCGTAAAAATCGATCCGGGCCCTCATATCTTGGGGAACGTCTGTCAGTCTTACCCTTAAAATGCCTGGGCTATTTGCATAAAATTTGTAAAAATCACCCTCCCTAGCGGGGTAGATATTGCCACTCACATATTGGTCGAACGTTATCTCAGAAGCATCGCCAAGCTCGTTATTTGGTTCATTTACGTCTTGATCGCAAGCGCAAAATGTGACCAATAACGACATTAAAGCTAATGAAAGCGATAAGATTGTTAATTTGCCCATTTAATCACCATCAGAGATTATAGTCGAGAACCAATTAGCTGAAACTAGTTGGTTATCGCCAGAATAGTGCTTAACGATACGAATAGGTCACATCTCAAATTATCGAGAATTTGAGATTTGTCCAAAAGATATCGTTAAACGCTATATTACAGAATATAGCACTCGAGTATATAAATTCTTTTCGAATTGTTTACATCTTTCCGGTCTATTTTCCATCGAATAGTACTCAAAGCTTGTCATACATATCCAAAAAATAAAAAATTTCTTTGTCCATTTATGGCTCTATGCAACCATAATAACACTTAACCTAAGCGGAGTATAAAACTGGAAAGGAAATAACCTACCTTTTTTTCGCAACAACTAAATAGGCATGCTGTTAACAGCATCGGGATGTTCGAGGGCTGGGACGAGTATCATCTGATTAATGAGGAGCTGAAGAGGCTATCAGGCGTTTTGCCCAACACGGAGTTAGGCGAGGTCATAAATTACGCGTTATCCTCACCAGGTAAGAGAATGCGTCCCCTCATACTCATATTTTCTTCAGAGACCTTTGGTGGTGACGCAAATCAATCTATAAACGCTGCTTTGGCTGTTGAATTGGTCCATGCTGCGTCTCTCGTACACGATGACATACTCGACGAAGGTATCGAGCGGCGGGGTGCACCAAGCACTGCCCATAAATATGGTGCAGAAGCTGCTCTTCTTTGTGGCGACTATTTGATATCCAAGTCTATAGGGTTGATATCTGGTTACAGTCCGCCCGTAATCGAAGTCTTCTCGCAGGCGTGTATGGACATGTCTGAGGGGGAGATGTTGGACTTGACCAGCAGAAGTTCGCCAAGCGATTATTATGCCTGCATCAACAAGAAGACGGCTTCCATTCAGGCCGCATCTGCCAAAATTGGCTGTATGATAGGGGGCGCGGGCGACGAAGACGTGGGCCTTTTCAAGAGTTATGGCATGCATTTGGGCTTAGCCTATCAGATTGCAGATGATTTGACAGAGTTTTTAGGGATTGACGAAGGGAAGCTATCACAGAAGTCCTCTGTTACCCTGCCTGTGATATACCGCAAAAATCACTCACTGGAAGACACTTTGAAGCTCTGTGCTGAAGTAATTCGCGATCATTGCAGCTCAGCCAAAAAAGCCCTTTCCGCGGCCGGAGGAGATTCGGTCATAAAGGCCCGTTTAGGATGCATTGTAGACAAAATAAATGTGGAGTGGGAAGACGAATGCAGGTTGCTGAAAAACCTTTGTTGAAGATAGAGGCCGAAACGTCTGAAAATAATATCAACTTTCACGCAACAGGAGCCCTTGCCCCCATTGCCAAGCCAGTAATTAACCAGATTAACCAAATTTTCACTAACGAGAAGCCTATCCGATCTGGGCCGGATCAAATAATCTTTTCCACCTGGATCCCACCGGCGCCCAGTTTGGCCTTTGACAGAATGATCTCTGCCCAGGTGGCATCCTTAACCAAGCGCAGAATCCCTGACCAACTTTCGGTGGGCATAATTCGCCGTTGCCCCAACAATTGTCTTCACTGCAGCGCACCTTCCCGAACAGGCGACGTTTTGTCCTCAGAGATAATCAAACGGGTTATTGATGAAGGGTTGGGTATGGGATCTTACCTAATCTCCTTTGATGGTGGTGAGCCCATGCTGCGAGAGGACCTCCCAGATTTGGTGGCTCAAGTTGACCAAAGAGCCGTAGCAACTTCGTTCACCAGTGGTTATGGTCTGACTATGGATTTGGGTCAAAGGCTAAAAAGGTCAGGTCTATACGCAGTTAGAGTCAGCATAGACAGTCCCCATGCCAAGGAGCACGATCAGTTTCGAGGTCGTTCGGGGGCTTTTGCAGATGCGCTTTCGGGAATCGAAAATGCCTTGGCCGCCGGTTTGCTGGTAGATCTTTTCATGGTAGTATCACCTTACAATATCGATCACTTGGAAGACGCCTACAATTTGGCTGCGGAAGTGGGGGCACATGAATTGTCTCTCTACGAGATCGTGGCCGTAGGTAGATGGGCCTCACATTTGGACGAAACGTTGAGCAAAAGCGATGTAGTGCGGCTAGAGCGGTTCCACAAAGAGAAGAACAAATTGCCAGATGGCCCTAGAATTTCTGCGTTTCCTTATCTATTGGGTCCAGAGATGTTTGGTTGTTTCGCCGGCAAAAGATGGATTCACATAGACGCATCAGGAGATGTCTTGCCCTGCGCTTACATGCCTATGCCCTTCGGGAACGTCAAGGATAAAAGCCTGAAAGAGATCTGGAAGAAGATGGGCAGAAACAAATGGATGAAATGCAAGCCTGAACAATGCCTAATGAAAGACCCTCTCTTCAGAGAGGAGCATTCTCAGATGTTCTAGGTTTCAGCTATAGTCGTAAAACCAATTAGATGATACGTATACGTGCGTGTTTAGCTCCTTTGCTACGTTTAAAAGATGAGGCATGAGAGGATTTCGAAAAACCAACCAATAGTATAATATATAGTATATATTTTACATATTTTAAAGATGGATTCAAAAATATGTCAAAAACTGGGCAAAATGCGATTCGCTCTGCAATCACACAATGGGCTCATTCATCGAACAATAACTCGATTATAGTAGAAAACCAATTAGATGATACTAGTTATTTTTCGCCAGAATAGTGTTTAACAATACGAATAGGTCAAATCTCTAACTCTTGCGAGTTCGAGATTAATCCGAAAAATATCGCTAAACACTATACATTACAAATCTTAAAGATTGGGCCAGATCGGAAAACAGATGGGTTCGACGAGCTTCAGCGGTGACGCTTATACTTCCTGCCAGAAACGGAAAATTCTTACAGGATGTTTTGAAGATATCAGACATCCTTCTGAGAGACGAAGACGACTTGGTGCGAAAAGGATATGACGGGATGCTAAAAGAAGCAAGCAAAAAATACCAAAAAGAGATATACGACTACATAATGAAAAATAAAGCAGATATGCCCAGAACCTCGCTGAGATACGCGATAGAAAAAAATGCCCCCGGCCTGAGGCGAAAGGCGATGGAAAAATGATAAATTTAATAAATGTAATAATCTCGACGATAATGCTCGCAGAGGACGTCTTATTATGTATCGTTCAAAGATGCTGATAGATGGAGAGTTCGTGCCCTCCATATCCGGAAAAGTGACCACCATTTTTAATCCCGCAAATGGGGACCTTGTGGCAGAAGTCCCAAAAGGAAATCGCAAAGATGCACGCGTGGCCTTGAATGCTGCAAAGAGAGCTTTTCCCGAGTGGGCAAAAACTAACAGCCAAAGACGCGGTGAAATTCTACACGAAGGCGCGAAGATAGTGCGCCAAAGAGCTGAACAAATTGCATCGCTTTTGACCCAAGAACAGGGAAAGCCGTTGAAAGATGCAAAAAAAGAGGTGCTGGCTTCTGCAGAATTCTTCGATTATTACGCAGAGGAGGGGAAACGTAATTTTGGGGAATGGATCCCCACCCAATCTCCGAATACCAGAAGCCTTGTAATCAGACAACCAATAGGCGTTGCCGCTCTTATTACACCTTGGAACTATCCCGTTTACCTATTGGCGCTGAAGATGGCTCCTGCACTTGCCGCAGGCTGTACCTTTGTGGCCAAACCGGCAAGCGGTGCACCCATGGCAGCCACTGAACTGATAAAAGCTATTTTCGATGCAGGAACGCCCCCTGGTGCAGTAAACGTAATCTTAGGCCCCGGAAGCGAAGTCGGTGCGGAACTGATTGAAAACCCCATATCTCGCAAGATATCTTTCACCGGTGAGTCTGAAACCGGTCGGTGGATACTGAGGCACACTGCCCAACACATCAAACGACTTTCACTGGAATTGGGTGGACATTCACCCTTCATCGTTTGCCAAGACGCTGATTTTGAAGAGGCCGCAAAATCCTGCCTATGGCGAGCCTTCTCCAACATGGGCCAGATTTGCGTCAGCGTCAACCGAATTTACGTGGACCAGAAGATATTTGATGAATTTTCATCTATTCTGGTGGAACAAACCCAAAAGTTGAAGATCGGCAACGGCATGGACCCTAAGGTTGATCTGGGACCCATGTTCAACGAAGCCCAACGCCAGAAGACCCGAGAGCACATTACCGATGCCGTGGTGAAGGGCGCAAAAGTGCTTTGTGGGGGCGATGAGCCAAAAGGCATGGAGTACGAAAAAGGATTCTTTTTTTTGCCTACAGTTTTATCCAATGTGAATCACTCAATGAAGATCATGCAGGAGGAAACTTTCGGGCCTGTTGCACCTATCATGACCTTCAAAACCTTAGACGAGGCTTTGAGACTGGCCAATGATTCTCAGTACGGTTTGGCAGCCTACCTCTTCACTAAGGATCTGTCCACAGCCATATACGCATCTGAGATGTTGGAGGTTGGGGGCGTAGGGGTAAACGTAAACAATGTTATGGATATGCAGGCCCCCTTTGGGGGTTGGAAACAAAGCGGCCTGGGCAGAGAGCATTCTCGCCATGCATTGGACGAATTCTTGGAAACTAAGCACATACGTTTGAAGTTGTAGATGTAGTATAAAATTAATTTTGTTAAAAAATTAATTGCTATAATGACATTTATTAGACCTTTGACAAAGCTTTTTAGCTTAGATCTCGGTCTAGTTGTATATATTCATAAAGATGGGAAGGAGTTGTAATAATTATGCAAGCTATAGTGCTGGCAGCTGGAGAAGGATCCAGGATGCGGCCATTTACTTTATCATTGCCCAAGGTAATGCTCCCTTTGGCAGGAAAACCGATCTTAGAACATATATTGAATAGAGCAATTGATGCAGGCGTTGATAAATTCGTCTTCGTGGTCGGTTACAAATCAGAGACAATAACCGATTATTTTGGAGATGGAAAGAAGTTCAACGTCCGGATAGAATATGCTTTTCAAGAAGAACAATTGGGAACTGGAAATGCGCTCCTGACTGCTGAAAAGCTATCCGAAGATCGTTTCCTCGTCCTCAACGGGGACGTTTTGGCGGACAGGGACTCTTTGAAAAGCATGACCAAGAATGAAGGTCTTGCCGTAGCTGCTAAAAGCGTTCCAGACCCCTCCGGTTATGGGGTTTTTGAGGTCGAAGAAGGCTTCATTAAATCTGTGGTGGAGAAGAGTCGAGCACCGCCATCGAATTGGGCCAACGCAGGGATATACCTTTTAGATCAGAATATCTTCGAAGTTCTTAAAGAAATTTCAATATCAGAAAGAGGGGAATATGAGTTAACAGATGGATTGAACCTTCTAATATCCCGTAATCATAAAATAAATATGATAGAATTAGAGGATTGGATAGAGATTGGTCGACCTTGGGATTTGCTTAATGCTAACGAAACGCTTCTGTCAAAGATTGATCATAGCATTCAGGGGGAGATTGAACCCGATGTCACCATAATTGGTAAAGCATCGGTGGGCAAAGATTCAGTAGTTAGATCTGGATCATATATTTTAGGACCTGTTATAATAGGTGATCGTTGTGACATCGGGCCAAACTGTTTCATCAGATCAGGTTCTTGCATAGACGAAAACGTCCGCATAGGTAACGCCGTAGAGATCAAAAACAGCATCATAATGAAAAACACAAATGTAGCTCATTTGAGTTATGTCGGCGACAGCATCATCGGATCTCACTGCAACTTCGGTGCTGGCACCATTGTGGCCAACCTCCGGCATGACAATGCCAACGTCCAATCTTATGTTAAGGGAGAGCGAGTAGATAGCGACAGGCGCAAGCTGGGCGTAATAGTTGGAAATAACGCCAAGACTGCAATTCACACCTCCATCTATCCGGGAACCGTTATTGAGCCTGAATATCACGGCCGTCCGGGTGAGATTCTATGGGGATACGTTGCAGCACACCCTAAAAAGTGCGACTTGGATACGAAAAATGAAGAGGTCATAGATCCCAAAAAAGACGATCTTTTCAAGGGATGCGATGTATAGAACTTGATTATTCCACAGTTACGCTTTTGGCCAAATTTCGAGGTTTGTCGATGGGAAGGTTCCTGGCATCCGCGGTATAGTAAGCCAGCAGCTGAACTGCCACTGTAGAGAGCACAGCTGAAAAAACCGGCCGAGTTCGAGGAATATCTATCACTGCAGTGGCGATCTTATGAATATCAGGGTCTCCTTTTTCGGCCAGAGCAATAACATCTGCACCCCTTGCACTGACCTCTTTGATGTTTGATTGTATCTTCTTGTTGCTGGTGGCCAGAGCCACCACGGGAACCCCTTCACTTATCAAGGCCAACGGGCCGTGTTTGAGTTCGCCACCAGGGTATCCTTCTGCGGAAATGTAAGATATTTCCTTCATCTTGAGGGCACCTTCCAAGGCAATTGGATAGAGGAGATCCCTACCTATGAAAAAGTATTTATCTGTACTGGCGTATGACTCTGCAATTTCCTTTATCAGTTCACGACCGTCCAAAACCTCTTGAATTAAACCGGGCAACCTGGAAAGTTCAACCTGCATCTTACGAGCATTTTCGCAGCTCAAAAAGTTCCGGGCACGACCTATTTTTATGGATAGCAATATGAGAGCTATCAACTGTCCCACGAATGTCTTGGTCGCTGCCACGCCAATTTCAGGTCCACATCTCGTGTAGATTGTTCCATCAACCAAGTCAGTAACCGAACTTCCCACCACGTTGGTTATGGCCAGGGATCTCGAACCACAGGCGTTTGCCTTCTTCATCGCAGTCAGCGTATCTGCAGTCTCCCCCGACTGGGTTATTCCAATTAAAAGCGTATCTGGTCTGAGGTGAAATTGTTGAAACTCAGATGCCACGTCTACATCGGCCAATATGCCTGATGCTCTTGGGAAAAGGTACTTGGCCAAAAGTCCAGCATGATAAGAGGTACCACAGGCCACAATAGATATTCGATCGATCTTTCGGATATCTTCATCCTTAAGGCCTATATTTAACAACACGTTGCCATCTATCTCTGATATGCGAGATGCTAAAGTTTCTTGGACTGCTCGCGGTTGTTCGTGGATTTCTTTCAGCATGAAATGAGGATAGCCAGATTTTTCAGCGGCTTCTACATCCCAATCAACTGTTTCTGGTTTGATGGGTAAAGATTTTCCTGATATATCTAGAAGTCTCACACTTTCTGCGTCTAATATGGCCATTTCACCGTCTTTCATCCTGATTACGTCTTTTGTGTAGGGAAGAAGCGCTGAAACGTCAGAAGCCACATATTTTGCCCCTTTGCCTAAGCCAATTACCAGGGGACTTTCCTTTCTAACACACACCATGTAAGGGTAGTCTGAAGCTAATACCGCCATGGCGTATGCACCATCCACCACAGAGATTGCAGAAGCAACTGCGTCCATCAAGTTGCCTACGTAATAGTAGTTGATGAGATGAGCCAAAACTTCGCTGTCGGTTTCCGAATTGAATTCGTAACCTCGTTCGATGAGTTCTTCTTTCAGCGCCAAGTAGTTATCGATAATTCCATTGTGGACTACTGCTATGCTACCTGACGTATGTGGATGAGCATTTTCGGTGGTTGGGGGCCCGTGTGTTGCCCACCTGGTATGACCTATGCCCATTTTATCGCCGGGAGAACCTTGATTCAAATATATCTGCTCTAGTTTGGATATTCTGCCAGCTGATTTGAATACCTGTATAATATCGTCGGAGAGAATGGCCACTCCTGCAGAGTCGTAACCCCTATACTCTAGCCTTTTTAGAGTATCAAATAAAATGGGACCTGCCGAATCATTACCTACATATCCCACTATGCCGCACATATCAAATCACCCTACTTCCTCGTTCGATCCATCCTCTAAGTTTTGCTCCGGACCCTACAATAGAACTGGTACCTATTATGGTGCCAGGGTGCATGAATACTTTGCTTCCCATAGTCACGTTATCTGCAACGATAGCTCCGAATTCAGCCTGGTGAATCTCGTCTTCTATGGGCACTATAGATTTGCCAGATTCCACTATCAAGTTATCGCCAAAGCTGGTACTGACACCAATAACTGAATCTGCAAGGATCGTGCCAGCCCCTATTCTAGTACCGTTCATCAATATGCAATTTCTGATCACAGAATGAGATCCAACTCTTACAGAATCACCAAGAGTAGTCGAAGGCGATATGGTGACATTTGGTCCTATATCACAATTGCTACCGATGGATACTGGCCCCATTATGTAAGATCCCGATCTTATCACACTTCCCGGGCCAATTTCCACAGGGCCTCTGCACCATGCACCTTCTTCGATCACGCCTTCTACTTTATGTTCTCTAATGCTCAAAGCACTGCTGTTAGCGTCCAAAAGATCCCATGCAAATATTGCATCAGCCCATACCCCTGTAGTCAGCTTGTATCTAATATCGTAACCTTTTTGGATCATTTGAGTGATGGTCTGAGTAAGCTCGTAGGATCCTCGTTCAGACAATGGCGTTTGGGGTAGCTCTTCGAAGATGTCTGAGCTAAATTTGTATACACCAGTGTTCATTATGCCAGAACAGGAGCGACCCGGTTTTTCTAAAATTCTGGTGACATGTTCCTGTTCTACGGTTAACACGCCATAATTACCTGCATGACTTCGTGCTGTGGCTAATATGACGTTGTCTCCATCTGCCGAATAAACATCTTTTATTGTCTGTTTGTCAACCAGATTGTCGCCGTTTACCACCAAAAAGGGGCCGTCTACATAGAATTTGGCCTTGTTCAGAGCGTCCGCTGTGCCTAACTGTCTATCTTGAGTCACATAGTCTATTTTCACGCCGTAGCGAAGGCCGTCTCCAAAATGGTCCATTATTTTCTCTTTTTGGTAGCCTACAACTACTATCAGGTCGTGCACATTGTTTTTCGCCAAGGAGCGAATCGAATGCTCCATGAAAGGCCTATTTCCTATGGGAAGCATGACCTTAGACCTAGTCTGGGTCAAAGGTCTACATCTCCTGCCTTCACCAGCTGCCAGTATAACCGCTTTCAATTCATCACAGCCGAGATAATCCTATGAAAACTGTTGCTACATCAGATGTTTTATAATTTTTTCGGTTAGCAATATCCATAATGCTTCCAAATAGGTGAAATATTCAATTAATGTTTCATAAGTTCCTGTGATGATTCGTACGTGTTTAGCTTCCCTATAATCGATTGCTGATGTTGGTTTTAGTCAATGAATATGCGCCAACAAACAACGTGTGGTAAGTAGAAAAACAACATCTATAGCCTCAGTTACTCAAAATTAACTCACTGGAACTGGCCACACGAGACTTCAAGAAATGGCTTTTATGATGCTGATTGAGATGAGCTAAACACATACGATGATTCCTATTATAGTCGAAAACCAATTAGATGATACTAATTATTTTTCGTCAGAATAGTGTTTAACGATACGAATAGGCCAAATCTCTAACTCTTGTGAGTTCGAGATTTGTCCGAAAAGTATCGTTAAACACTATAACCCACTGATTTTGGCCTACGCTTTATAAATGCTATATAAAACAGATTGATTTTTGACGGGTTTTTAGAATTCTCCTTTAAGAATAATAATAATCAATTTAATATCTATTTGTGTAAACTTGATTAATGCTCTCAAAGCTTTTTATCACGATCGATCTCATAATATGTATTATGTCTAATATATCCGATAAAGTAGTTCCACCTTAATATAAAATTTTCACAGTAAGTTGTATTACGGTTGTCTATCTTGATATTAAAAATAGCGCCGCCCAATATTTTTTTTACGTCCACTAGATTAAATCCGTTACTCTTTCTGAGTCCTGCTCCTAACCATCTCCATCTTAAATTATCTGGAATCTTTTCAATATTTCGATGATGCACCACTGGAACTGGCAAAATATACCACTTTAAATTTCTTTTAGCTATGAATTTTGCGTAGACAAAATCTTCGCGACTTGAATAAAAATCTAATTCATTATTTTTTAATATCAAATCTTTATATGTAATACAACATCCAAACGCACCATTTCCACCACTTAATACGATTGGTTGTGTTGGGCCTATTGTATAATCCCCATTATAATACGCGCCAATCACACCTGCATCCTTAAAAACCTTATCTGATGCACATTGTATTATGTTCTCCCACCCTTTGGTTAGTTCAACATCAGAGTCAACAAACGCAATTAGTCCAGTTTTTGCGTGTTTTGCACCTAATCTCCTTGCAAATCCCAAGCATTCATTTGATTTAATGATGTTACAGTTGTATTTTTTAGCTAGGTCTATAGTACCATCTTGTGAATATCTATCCACGATGATTATTTTATTTGGATACCCATATGTTTCGATTGACAACAGTGTAAGTTCCAATGTAGCTTCGCTATTCCATGTAGGAATTATGTAATCAAACTTATTCAATTATTGTAACCTCTAATTGTTTCTACTAGCCCAGTTGCCCTCTTCTCTATTGAAAACATATTTTCAACTCTTTCCCTTGATTTTTTACCTAAGTTTTCTGACGAATTTAAAGCCTTCTTTATCGCTTTTGCGGTAGCATCTGGGTTGCCATATGGAACGTAAAACCCAGTGTCTCCAACTACTTCCTGCAGCGCACCTCTTTTTGTGACTACAGGGACACATTCACAAGACATCGCTTCTGCCAGTGCCATCCCAAAGGACTCACGGTAGGATAGTTGGCAATATACCTTTGCTTTCTGATACCATTTAATCAGCACTTCCTGGGAGACGGATCCAAAGAGCTTCATGTTCCTTGGTGGGTTAAGGGTTTTCAGAGTCCTCATATCGGTTTCAGATAGTCCCAATACTACAAATTTGGCCTCTGGAATATATGTGGCGGCCATAATAAAACTACTCAATCCCTTCAATTTTATTATGTTTCCCGATCCCGATGCAACAGTTATAACTAAATTGCACTTTTCGCCCCATCGCTTAAATTTATTAGTATCTATACCATTATACAATGTTATTATATTCTTTGGTTTTGAATGTGATAAAACATCAGTTTTCGTAAAATCAGATACCGATAAAACTAGGTCCGCATAATTCAATGCAAATTGTGTAAACATTTTTTTGTGCCAGCTCTGTGTGAACCGCCCATAATTAATCTCTGGCACATAGGCTACATCAAAGCCCCCTGCAATTATGATGGCCTTTTTTCTAAGGATTTTGGAAAATAACACTGCCAAAAATGCATGTCCTCCAGCGAACCAAGTGAGGGATACATCTGACCGCCAAATGATCATCATCATTGCTAAAGAATCCCACATGCGCCTATAACTAACTATGTATGTATAAAAATATTTAGATATTATTTTATAATCTGCCTTTATGAAAGATGAATATGAGCCGTTAGGAGAATAACACACAAAAGCCACTCGCATTTCGGGATGGGCCTTATTTTTATGTTTATCAATTTTAAATATCATCTAAATAAATCTCCATCAATCTAGTGCATTATTGTCGTTTCCAGTATCTCACTTTAATACTCAAGTTGATATATCTATTTTGGCATTCCACCAGAGGCGTAAAATCGGGTCGTGAGACGTATCACTGAAAAAACCAATAAGAGACATAACGCTTATTGATAGCGATTTTCAGCAACTAATCCTCGTAGACGAAAGATATTATATCCGAAATAAACGTTTGAAGAACATAAGTTCACTTATCGTCATTCCTTTTAAAAGTATTAATGTCACCACATAGACAAGAGCACAGACCCCTATGGCAATCATCACATTTAATAATCCTTCAGGATTCCACGTGAGAATTACCAAAGACATCACGATCGATGCAAAAATGCTCTTCAATATGAATCTAACGTCGATCTCAAATCTAAGGTATTTGAATGAATAATACGTGCCTACGACGAAAATGAGTAGATACACTACGAGTGTCGCAATTGCAGCGCCTATTATACCCATGTACGAAACTAACGCGAGAGTCAGCCCAATGTTCAATATGGCAGCTAGAGTATATATGAACCCAGTTATTACCGTTTTCTTCTCTAAAATGATTATGTTATTGACGACCACAGAGGCACCAATAAAAACCGTGCCAACGGCGACAAATGACGTAATCAAATAGCCCTCAGATGCAATTTCCGATGTAGAAAGTATTGATAACATGGGCTTTGATAAAAGAGATAAACCAAACGAAGAAGGTATCGCCAATAATAAGAAATATTTCAATGAATATTTCAAAACAATCTTCGCTTCATCGATTTTATTCTCATCGTAGTATTTTGATAAAAGTACAGGCAATATTATTCCGAGCGGTGCTACAAACATATATATTAGGTAACCTAATGTGTATCCTGGCGAGTAATAACCAACGAAAACCGTGCCCATAAGTAACCCTATAACATAGCGGTCGCTTGAGTTTATCACCCATCCTGATAAATTCCAAGGAATGGCAGGTAAACCAAATACCAGATAATCCCCAATATTTGTGAATTTGGGAATTGTGACGCCAATTTCATAGATGATAAACGACAATAAAAGCATAAATACGAACAATCTTGTAACTAAAATGCCAATCGCAGCTCCAACAATCCCATGACCGTCTAAGACGAAAAAAGCAACTAAAGCAGCGTTCAAACACGTTTGCATAATCATAAATAACGTATATTTTTTTATTTGTTGGAACGTTCTAAAAAAATTAAATTGTACCGTATTAAGACATTCGATAAAGAGAATGATAGATAATATCATTACTATGGTCTGATTATTATTGAATAATAGTGCAGCAATTATTTTCGACGATGAAAATAATGCTAAAAAGGTGGCAAAGCTTGCTAATAGCACAATAATATATATGGAATAGAAATCTTCTTGGATCACCTCTTTTTTTTTGGCACCCGCCAGAAATCTGACCATCGCGTGTGGCAATCCGAGCACTACGATTGGTGGTACTAAACCAATTGTAACGATTATTTGTGCCCAAATTCCATAATCTTCGATTGGGAGTGATTTTGTAAGAATTGGGAGCAGGATAACTCCATGTATGTTTATAAGAAAGTTTGTTACACCTATCAGCCCTATTCTCTGCGCAAAAATTCTGTAGTTGCTCATTACAACAACACCTTTGTCACACGTTTAAGGTCATTGATTAACGCGTAGTCTATTTTGTCGAATAACCCCTATTAAGCTCTACGTAGGGGATGGACAAATAACCGCCTTAACTACTTGTATCGTACTATCGATATGTAATTGTTATTGATTGGAAAATATACGGCCATCTTAGGAATGATATCATTTGCGGTATATCTACTTACTTAATAGGGTGGCGGAGTCTTGCATTCCCCGCAGCTTTTTGTTAGGATGGTGGCGAAACAGATATATGGTTGATACTCATATATGCTTTGGAGCCGAAAAGCGCACCCCTTTGCAAGCGAGTGGTATTCACGTCAAAATAATGTCGGTTGTTATGTTTTTAATGGTAGGAGTTACGCATTTGAGGTATCTACGCCCAGATGGTTGCAATTAAATGGTTTAAATAGATGCCCATAAGCCAAATATGCGCCAATTAATGATAACTTTTTGTGGCTTGACCAACACAGATACGTCCAACTGCTTAACTCCTAAATGGTCGTTGCTCTACACAAATCATCAAAAATCCATTTAAATGTAGAGTATCCAGTATCCACACACCAACCTTTTCCATACGCCTTCAACTATTTCAGCAGAATCATATAGCACCATCACCATAGATGAATCATGGTTGTAGCGAGGTGAAAAACTAAGATCGAGCGATATCTCGGCATGATGAATCAGATTCTCGTTGTAATTCTACAAAATTCTCTCATAAATCTCCCGAATTGTCTCCTTATTCCCCTCCCAAAACCTGTAATCTCCCTCATTTAATGTTTTCACCTTTTCGTGTAGGTATTCTCCCACAACATCTATCAATTCATCACTTCTCACTAATATTAAATTCTTTCTATCCTCTTCTTTAGAAATTCCAGAAGCTATTACCAACTTTTCCAAGTTTAAATATTCATTGAGCTTCCAAACACTTTTATCAGTTGCATAAGGTGTTAATACGTTTTCTTTTCTTGGTATTAGACATAATTTCGATCTTTTTACTAAATTTGCCACCACTGTATGCGGCTGCCATCCAAAAAATTTCACATTATGGTGCGTATTACGCAAATACCACCAGGCAAAAGGCCCACTTCCCACAATCCAGAACTCTTCATCGGGAAATTTTTTCGTGGTGCTTAATAGCGTTTTAATTCCTTCTTGTTCGCATACTCTACCAACGAATATTATAGGAGTCGCATGTCCCACATTTGAGACACAAGCGTCATGCTTTTCGGTCTTATTAAATCTTCTAGAAGGGTAGTTAGGAATAATATATAAACCAGTTTGTCTGTTATTTATATAATATTTTACTTTCTCTCCTAGAGGAAAATTAACCGTGGTAACCGCATCAGAACTCGAAGCCAAATGTTTTTCAAAGCGTTCGCCCACTAACCTCCCAATAGGACCTATGCTCATTTGCATCTCAACGCCCCAAGGAGACCTATAGTCATAAATTAGCTTCTTAAAGTAAAGTCCCTTCAGCTTTGGCAAGTCATGATATATCACATCAGGAACATTAAACACGTGAACCACATCTGGTTTTTCGTTCTTTACGAGCTTCTTGACCAATCCAGAAATCTTAATCCAATTTCTGGTAGCGAATTTGGGAACTATTACATCATATCCCAGCTCTTCCAAGGTTCCCTGAAATAACTTAAGTCGTGTGGTTCTTTGAGGTTGATTCGCAAGTAGTAGTACATTCATGCAACCCGCCTCAAAACCGTTTCATATGTCTTTGCAATGATCTCCCAATCAAACGTTTCTGCAATGTCTCTATATTTCGCTTCGTTTTGTTGCAAACTAAGAAGGTTTTCAACACATTTTATAAAGTTCTCCTTGTCGTCATAATAATATAAATTGTCCCCCAATAAATTAACCAGTGATGTCATGCGACTAGACAAAACCGGTACGCCACAAGAAAGGTAGTTGAAAACTTTGCCACCTACAGCCATTTCATTTTTCTTCATCTTTTTAAGTGGATTCAGACCGACATCCATTGCAGAGATATAAGTGCTCAATTGAGAGTAAGGGACTGCGCCAATAAATGTGATTTTGTCAACGACATCAAGATACTTTGCCAAATCTTTTATTTTATCCCCATAATCTGTAAATAATCTAGGACCAATCACTATAAGCTTGACGTCCAGATAAGGTAGGGCTTCTACTACCGTTTCTAAATCAACCCAATGTTCTAGGGATCCAACATATCCTATGACCTTGCCGTCCAAACCAATCATTTTTTTTGCTTTTTCTTTTGGCATTGGTTTAAGTATGTTGGTGTCAACTCCATTAGGAATGACTGCTATGTTATTCGCACCCATTTTGCGAAGCAAACTTTTAAGCTCGTCTGTAACTGTAATAACATAATCTGCATGTTTTATGTTATATCTGACAATCTGTCTCACAATTATCTTGACCAATTTACCAAAAAGAGACTCTGGATAATATATGGCGGCAGATTCTTCTAAATGGTCTAAATAGTCGAAGACCAAAGGCACTCTTGCAAAATTGGCCACAAACGAAGGGAGGATATTTGTAGATACTATGATATCTATTTTTTTTTCATGAACTACTCTAATAATTTTTAAGATATGTTTTGGAGAATTGAGTACATAATAAAGAGAGGGGTCATCAACATCGACCATATTGGCATCAATTAGTTTACATTTTGTATATCTGGCATCATTATCTTTGAACTTTTTAAGGCTAAAATGCAATACATATACATCATGTTTTTCTGCAAGCGTATCAAATATGAAGTTTAACCTGTTAGGAACAGGATGCCTAATCCAATCAGTCGTTGGTATTACCAATATATTCATGATATCGCCGTAATATAATTTTCAGGTGGTTCAATAGCTTACCGGACTCCAATAATGTGGGCTATATTCTTGCTGGCATTGCCTTTACCAAATACGTCACTTCGATTGTGCTTCGGCTTGAAATCTATAACAGCCTTTATAATGTTCTCTTTTGTCACACCTGTTGTTAATAAGTTCCATCCATCTTCGACAGTTTCCAACCACTCAGTATTTTCTCTTAGTGTAATACATGGTACTCCTAATATGTAAGCTTCTTTTTGCACACCACCTGAATCAGTAAGAACCATCTTGGCGTTTTTTTCAAGTAAAAGCATATCTAAATATCCAACAGGTTCTATAATTATTACATTTTCTTTAAGCCGATCCCATAGACCAAACTGCTTGAGTTGAACCCTCGTCCTGGGATGACAGGGAAACACAATATTTTCTATTTCACAAAATGCACCTACTATGTAATTTAACCTCTCATAATAATCTGTATTCTCAGCCCTATGAACCGTAGCGAGAGAATAATCCTTTGAGTTAAGATTTAGTTCCTTTAATATCCTAGATTTAGATATAGCAATATTTATACTATGATTAAGACTATCCACCATTACGTCCCCTGTCAGATAAACCCCCTCAATGACATTCTCTTGTTTAAGGTTATCAACGGCTGTTTTTGTTGGACAAAAAAGCACATCAGCACAGTGATCCACTAGAATCCTGTTAATTTCTTCAGGCATTTTTTTATCATGAGATCGGAGGCCTGCTTCAACATGCGCAATTTTAACGTGTAATTTTATCGCTGCCAAGGCCCCTGCGAGAGCCGTGTTGGTATCACCAAAGATCAATACCAAATCAGGTTTTTCTTTAATTAAAACCGATTCGATTTTTTTTACCATTTCGCCAGTCTGAAACCCATGTGTTCCTGACCCAACATTCAAGTGATAATTTGGTGTGGGTATTCCGAGTTCGTCAAAAAATATCCTACTTAATTCGTAATCATAATGTTGCCCTGTGTGAATAATTACTTCCGTAAAGCTCTTTCTTAGCTCTTTAGAGATGGGCGCCAATTTTACAAAATTTGGTCTTGCGCCTACAATTGATGCTATTTTCATGTAGAGGCAGTGACGGAAGCAATCATACATGTAGTTAACCATCAAGTCTGTTGTGTTGAATAACTCCTATTTAGTAAGATGATGATTACCGTGTTCATGTCTTTGAGTATAGTCGAGAACCAATTAGATGAAACTAATTGGTTCTCGCCAGAATAGTGCTTAACGACACGAATAGGCCAAATCTCTAACTCTTGCGAGTTCGAGAGTTGTCCGAAAAGTATCGTTAAATGCTTTGTGGATTAATTCGTGACCAACTTGTCAGGCATTATTGTGTATGCCCGTGTAGATCTATAAGTTTATAATCATATTATATATGTATACTTTGGCTATAATCTCTTTTATTATGTTACTAAT